>MDTE01171774.1_pt1 | contig 37891 bp, 33 predicted proteins | sample 811231 | NCBI WGS metagenome assembly MDTE01 (sample SAMN05326651, study PRJNA326480) | marine metagenome | isolation source: seawater | place: Indian Ocean: Red Sea | collected 2010 | reverse complement strand
TAATAACATACCTCCACCACCGAAATCACCAATCAAGTTAAGAGGAATCGTTGGTTTTCCTTCCGCTTGACCAATTGCATGGAGGACCCCAGATAATGAAATATAGTTAATATCGTGGCCGGCAGCGGACGACAAGGTCCCTGTCTGTCCCCATCCCGTCATGCGCCCGTAAACTAATCGCTCATTCCGAGCCAAACAAATCTCAGGACCAAGTCCTATCCGTTCCATTACTCCAGGCCGAAACCCCTCAATCAGTATATCTGAAGCGTCAATTAGCCTTCGGGCAATCTTTATTCCTTTTGGATGCTTAAGGTCGAGTGCGATACTTTGACGTCCTCGTCCAAGAAAATCTGTCCCCTTCTCCGATTTATCGGCAACGGGTAAGCGATCTATACGGATCACCTGGGCGCCCATATCAGCCAACATCATTCCACAGAATGGGCCTGGGCCAATGCCTTGAAACTCTATTACCTTCAAGTTTACTAGCGGCCCCACATCCTCTCCCTCTTAAGAGTTAACAGTATCTTGGGCATTCACGAATCAATTCACAAATCAGTTGGGTTCGAAGATCTTTCGCTTAAAAAAGTTCTCTGTATCCTATCTGAGCTCAAACTCGACTCGTCCAAAGTCACCATAATCCCCCAAATAAACTCCTGGCAAACCGGGTTGAGGCCCACCAAGCGCTCCAGTTATTAAAAGATGTCCGGGCTCTAACGTATAACCACATTTCAAAACCTTGTTTATCAACCAACACAATGCAGTAATCTGCCCGCCCATCGCGTCAGTGGCGCATCCTTCTGACAATCGCTCATTATTTCGCGACATAATGACCGAAATGATATCTAAATCATCACTCCACTCTATGGGCTCACCAGTCACGAAAGCAGCGGCAGCAGAGTTGATCGCCACCAGATCTGCTCCCGTGCGCGTCTCCGATGCCGCGAATGCGGGATCGGCTATTTCAAAAACAGGAAGAATACTCCCGACGTGTCCCATGACAGTATTAGCATTTACCTCCGAACTAACATGAGTGGCAACTCGATAGCCTATCTCCGTTTCAATAACTGGCCTGTGAAAATTTTTTAGATTTATCAAATCACCAGCATTCGCGTGACCTAATTTAGGCAGGATTCCGAAGACGGGTTCGGTTACCCCCATCGCTTTTTGCCCTAATGTATTACTTAGTGCAGCCTTAAACCCTGCAACGGCCATGCCTGATCTAGAGACAACTTTAGCTTGAATATTATATGCCGTCTCCAAATCGAGCGGAGCCTCTAAAGACAATACTGGTCTTAACTCCCCGGCCTGCATTGCCGCAACGATTTTTTCAGCATCTTTATCAATACGACTTATCATACCAACCCTCTTTTAATTCCAACCTACTAACCTACTCAAGATACCTTATCTTTCAAAGCATTTTCTTACTGTTACAACGACTTGCAAGATGGATCTTGAAAACATAGTTGCGGCGGCGCCAACTGAGTGCCTTTAAAAAGCCAATGCTGCTGATTTTGGTTATGAAGGTTTTGCAATACCCCTTAATGCATTATAGTCCTGGTTAAGAAAAACCTTTGGAAAAAGGAGAAAAGTCCATGACTACCAACCATTGGCCACCAGCACCCGATCTCCAGCGGTCAGATATAAGTTTCCAATTTCGTGACACAAACTACCTGGGGCATTTAGTCGCACCACCACAATCAGCAGGAAAAAGACCGCTAGTTTTAGTTATCCATAACTTTCAAGGATTAAAATTTTTTGATGTAGATGTAGCAGAATATCTCGCTCGCCTGGGATATGTAGGTCTTGCAATCGATCTTTATGGCGATGATCTGCCTGCGGAAGAAAGACTTTTCCCCACAGATGAAGAAAAAATTGAAAAGTTTATGAAAAAGACCTTTCAGACTATGGTCGCACTAGACCATGATTTCGAAAAATTCCGGTCCCTTCTCCAGGAATGGCTCAACCAAGGGCTGAAGCACCCCGCAGTAGATTCCTCAATACCAGGCGCTGCGATTGGTTATTGCTTTGGAGGAGTGGCCGTTATCGAGGCGGTTAGAGCAGGGTTAAACTTAGGTGGTGTCTGCTCGTTCCATGGTTTGCTGCAAACCGGAGAAGATCCAAGCCCGTCAAGGATTGGCGTTAAGCGCCCACCTCTGAAGCCTTGTGCGAACCACTATAATACAGAGACCATAATCGTAATTGAAAATGGCGCGGAAGACCATCTGGTTCCCGATGAGAGTCGCAAACGTTTTTTTGAAGAGATGGATACAGCTGGTGTCGATTGGTGTTTCCATGACCACGCAAAAACACCCCATGGCTTCGCCCTACCTCCAACTCTTGGCGGTCCAGGAAGGCTACACGAAACCTCAGACCGACGGTCAACAATGAATATGCTGAGTCTATTTCGAGAAATATTTCCCTCGGTTCAGCAGAACCCGGTTACCTGTAATGGTGCCGGCACCTCCATTCCCGTTTAAGAGTATTTTGACATGAATTTATATAGAGAGGTTCACCGGCCCCAGTTTCACTTTTCAGCAAAAGAAAACTGGATTAATGACCCCAATGGATTGGTTTATTGTGACGGAACTTGGCATCTATTCTTTCAGCACAACCCCGAATCAAACATTTGGGGTAACATGACATGGGGTCACGCTATCAGTCATGACCTTATCCACTGGGAACAGGTCGAACACGCTCTTTATCCCGACGAGCACGGCACTATGTTCTCTGGGTCAGCAGTTATCGATCACAATAATACAGCAGGGTTCGGTAAAGGAGCGATGTTGCTTTTTTATACAGCAGCGGGGGACTGCGTCGCACCGGAGCGACCTTACACTCAGTGCCTCGCTCATAGCTCGGACAACGGTAGAACCATAACAAAATATGAAGGCAACCCGATAATAGGAAACTTTACAAAAGGAAATCGGGACCCCAAAGTAATTTGGCACGAGGGGTCAGGGCGGTGGATTATGGCCCTTTACTTAATCGACAATGAGTATTGCCTGTTGCGCTCAAAAGATTGTAAGAATTGGGAACGATTTCAGGATCTTACCCTACCAGGGGTAACCGAATGCCCGGACTTTTTTCCGCTCACTGATGAATCAGGTTCTGTACGTTGGCTTTTCTGGGGTGCTAAAGGAAAATACTTAATTGGGTCTTTTGATGGCAATGAGTTCATAGCAGATACCGAAACTCTTACCAGTGAATGCGGAAGCAACGGTTATGCAGCTCAAACATGGAGTGATGCACCAGATGGTCGAATAGTACAGGTATCTTGGATGAACAAAGGTCTTTATCCAGAAATGCCATTCAACCATCAAATGTCCATTCCGGTGGAGCTATCTTTGATTGGTTCGGGCAACAATGCTCGTCTAACACGCTGGCCTGTAAAAGAATTTGAATCGCTTCGTAAGAAAACTTCAAAACTGAATGCACAACAGATTATCGGTTGGAAAAATCCTTTGGTTATAGGCATTCAATCAGATCTTATGGAACTTAGCCTCGCCGCAGTTCGCAGGAGCAGTGGTCGCTTACATATGGCCATAAGAGGCCAAGCCGTGATTATCGATTGGGACAAGGGCGAGCTGGGATTTCAGGGTCACACCGTTGCTCTGCCCGACTCGCAAATCATAGAGATACTTATGCTTGTTGATAAAGCTTCACTGGAAGTTTTTATAAATAAGGGAGTGGTTAGTGCTTCATTCCCATTTCTTCCTGGGGCCTATTTGAATCGTTTAGAACTTTATTCAGATGGGGAACAACAAGTGGAAAGAATTACCGTACACGAACTAAATTCTATTTGGTAATTATTCCTTAACTCGTATTGAAAAGAAGATGAGAAGTAAAACGTCGATACGGAAAGGAACTGGTGGCGAACTCTTGATGCATCAGCTGAATGCGCAAGGGGTGAAGTATGCCTTCACCAACACTGGTAGCGCTGAAGCAGGATTTTTTGATGCCTTTCTAACCGTCCCAGGAATACAACCCATATTACTCCTTAATGAATCCCTCGTCCTGTCCGCCGCAGACGGTTACGCAAAGGCCTCTGGGGAAACCGCTTTTGTCAATGTACATCTAACGGCTGGAACCAGGCAGGGTTCAGGACAACTATATAACTCTCACTTTGATGGGACACCTATGGTCGTTACGTCCGGGATGCGGGATGCTGGAGATTTTGGAGACCATAATACTTTGGGCGTGAGTAGTGGCTTTTCATCAATGAGTGTTGTGCAAGATGTTACTAAGAAAAGGTGGGAAGTGCGGGACCCGCGTGGGATTCCTATGGCAACCCGCAGAGCTTTCAAAGAAGCAGCAACCATGCCCACAGGACCGGTTTACTTAGCGTATTCGAGTGCGGCACTTGATGCAAAGAACGTTGAGGGAAAGATCGTATCAGCCGAGCCACTAGAGACAGCCTACTACCCCGATACTCCTACATTGGAGAGTATTCATGACGCGTTGCTCAATGCTGAAAACCCCCTCTTGGTCGCAGGACCGGACATACAACGGGCGCGGGCGCAAGAGGAGATCTTAGAACTTGCCGAGAATTTTGCTCTGCCCGTTGCGGTAGGATTTTATGATTATGGTTCCTTCCCAACGAAACATCCTGCATTTGTAGGTATGGTTGATAATTTGGACGACGAGGCTAGTTACGATTTAGTTTGCTGCGTAGGGTACCGTCCAAACACACGGGGTAATCCGTCGGACGATCGTTTTCCTAATGCCTATATAATTGGCATGGGTCATGATCCCGCACTCCTTGGAAATACGTTCCCATTAGATATTGGTCTGTGGGGAAATGTAAAACGCTCGCTGACAGCCTTAAACCAATTGTGGAGAACTGCCAACTCAAATCTTCATCAGATCTCAAAAAGGAGAAACGAGCTCAGAAAGAAGGGTCAAGAAAAACTGATACACCAGACGGAAAAAGCTCTTTCCCATTCAAACGAAAATCCCATCCACCCAGAATATCTCGGACAAAGAATGTCCGATATCCTGGCTCCTAACACTCTAGTCGTTTCAGAAAACTTTAGAGCAGCTGATCACCTCATGCCTTTTGGCTTCACTCACGACGATTGGCGTCTGGTTAGAACGTACGGCGGTAGTCTGGGTTATGGTGTTGGCAGCGCCATTGGCGCACAACTTGGCTCACCTGACACTCCTCTAGTCCTCAGCATTGGAGATGGGTCTGTGATGTACAGCTCATCAGGATTCTGGACAATGGCGCGGTACAGCCTACCCATACTTACTATTGTTTGGAATAACATGAACTATCAAACAGTACGGACCAACTTCGCTGCCTGGGGCGGCAATATGAAAAAAGAGAACAAGTACCCGGAGACCTTTCTTGGGAATCCCGAAATTGACTTTGTTCTTTTAGCGAAATCTCAGGGTATCGAGGGAGAGAGAGTTCATGATCCAAAACAACTCGACTCCGCTTTAAAAAAAGGAAGAGAGGCACAGGAAGCAGGGGAACCGTATTTATTAGATGTACATATTACCAATTTGGGACACGGGGCGGATCAGACTTGGCACAAGAGCTTCAGTCTCACTAATTAAAATTATTCGTTATAAAGACAAGGGGTTGGAGTTACCCCTCATCTTTTCATTTCTTACTTCCAGCCAGTTCTTGCGTTGGGCCCATCAGGATATGGGCCGGCCGGCCAACGGAACCCAAGCGTCATCGCCGTATTCACGTCTTCCCTGGTACCAACCCCTTCCGCAACGAGCTTATCAGCTTCCTTGCGTACAGCGGCTAATATTCTGTTACCAATAAAACCAGTGTCGCCAGGAACGTCTTTTAGAACGATAGGAACTTTGCGCCAGCTTTTACTGAGATCAACAATTAGCTGCACAATATCCTCAGTGGTATCTTCTGTCCGAGTGACCTCAACCAATTTCATAATATTTGCCGGGCTAAAAAGGTGCATACCAATAAATCTATCTTTCCTTTCCGTTACTGCAGCTAAATCGGCAATCGTGAAATAAGACGTATTACTCGCAAATACAGCCTCCTTTTTCACAATAGCATCCATTTCTTGCCATACCTTCAGTTTCAACGGCTTATTTTCAATGCGCCCATCCTCGCCACCACCGATCGCTTCTATAATCAAATCACAATCGCTAAGATCGTTAACATCAGTTGTAAAATTCAGTAGACTCATCGCAGCATCACGCTCTTCGAGGGTCATTTTCCCTAGCTCAACCGCTTTGTTAAACCCAAATCGACTATTGAGAATGATATCCTTAGAGTTCTCGCAAATCTCGTCGGACAGATCTCTCACTATTACTTTCTGACCCGCTTGAATAGCATTCTGAGCTATACCACCTCCCATCACACCTGCACCCAAAATACCAATGCACTTTATATCTTCAAATTTCATTTTGTTATATCTCCTATGAAATGTTCTGTAACTAATTAACTGAATTCTTCTCAACAAATCTGTGAGGTGCTCGGGAATCCTCATTCCTCGTCTTCACATCTATCATGACTGTCTTTCCTTCTTTATTAAAGCGACTCGCCTGTTGCAGCGCATCAGCTAGTTCCGATGCCTCACTCACATAAATAGCTTCTGCACCCATTCCCATCGCAATTTTTCCATAGTCACCCGACATATGGGTAACACCAAATTGCTCTCGAGCAGTGGGAGTGCCTCCAGGATAGGTTGCCATTATCCCATTATTCAAGAGGACCACAGTTATCGGTAGGTTTGCTCTAACAGCTGTTTCCATGTCCAGGCCTGACATACCGAAAGCGGCATCACCCATAAATGCTACACACATTCGATCGGGCATAGCCTTCTTAGCACCGATCATCAGGGGGATCGAAGCACCAAGATGCGTTGTTTTCCCCCACCCAACATAACTATGAGGATTAGTTGCTATGTAAAAAGGTCCTATTTGGTCTCGTGGCGCTCCTGCATCATGAGTAACAATACTGGATTCCTTATCTAGGTTTTGGTTTAACTCCCAAATCACACGGTATGGACTTATAGGACTGCTATCATTTTCGAGATATGGCATCCATGATGCCCACCAAGCATCTTTTGCAGCTTTAATGCGTTTAGTTACCCCTGTAGTTCTTCCTTCCTCTCCAATAAGATCTTTCACGTGGTCGATCATTAGAGTCAAAGTTAGCCTCGCATCACCGACCAAGCCAACATCACAAACAGTATCCTTATTGATTTCGTTGACATCATTAACACAGTGAATGAGAAACTTATTAGGATCAAATCGCTGACCATAGGGCGTCGTCGTTAACGATGTGCCAACTGCAAACATTACATCTGATTCATCTAGCCATTGCCTCGCGGGTCCGGTGGTTGTCATTCCACCGGAACCTAATGCTAGCGGATGCCTCTCATCGATCGCGGACTTACCAACTAAGGAGGTGTATACAGGCACTTCAAGTAACTCGGCCAAAGCTCTTAACTCTTCTGTTGCCCGAGCGGACATAACTCCTGCCCCAGCCCAGATCAATGGCTCCTTAGCATCCACCAGTGCCTTGGCCGCATCTCTAATATCGCTGACGGAAGGCACGCTTGTCATAATTTTGGGAGAACTATAGGTTTGCTCGTTATCCGGAATTTCTTGACCTACAATATCTTGTGGTAATTCCACCACGACAGGACCAGGCGTCCCAGACCTCAAATGATGCATCGCTCGACGCATCACGTTTGCTGTTTCGCGTGGACTAGTAATAAACTCAGCGTGTCTAGAGACCGTTGACCAAGAATTCACTGCTGAAAAATTTGGTCTAACAAAGAGCTGATGCAAGGGGTTTCCACCAGGCATGACCAAAATTGGAATGTTATCTGCATTGGCTTGGGCTAGGCCTCCCATTGAATTCTCTGCTCCTGCCTGAGATTGCATGCCCACCATACTGATATTTCTTCGATCACTAACCCTCGCATAGCCATCTGCCGCCATAACAGCGCCACGTTCATGACGGAACGCTATTGGCTCAATCCCTTCCTTGGCTAATGCTTCGATCATCGGATTGCTTGGGAAACACGACATCCAAGTTAATCCCTCGTCCTTCAGGATTTTAGCGATATATTCCGCCCCAATCATTGCATCACCTCATCAATATTGCAGAGAGCGGAGGATACTATATCTTTGATCAGAAGTGTTGCCGCTTCTTAACCAAAAATCGAGCCTAGCAGCAAAAATGTCGTATTAACTTTAGTTAAGTCGGTAAACCTGCTGCGCAGTTCTACTGAAAACCGCGGTTTTTTCGCTGGTACTCAGGCCAGCTCTCTTGGCAACTAGCTTGAACATATTCCAGAGGGTGCGGTAGGACACGCACTCCTTGTCCACAGGGAAATTACTTTCGAACATACATCGATCAGGACCAAACGCCTCGATTGCATAAATATAGCGTTCATAGAGCAAATCACAAAGCTCAGTCGAGCCAATTGGTGATTGTCTTAAGTTATTGTGGAATGGCGGCTCCCAAGCTCCTACGCGCTGCTGAGCACCACCAACCTTCATTACCGCATTTGGACATTTTGATATCTTGTCGATACATTCACGCCACTCAGCTATATCGCCTGTTGAATCATTAGGATCGACTTTACCACCCAGATGATTAACTATAATTGTGACTTCAGGAAACTTTTGGCCCAACTTTGCCAAGGTGGGTAAGCGCGTATAGTCAGGATGATAGTTATCAAAAGATAAACCTAATTTACCGAGCATAGAATAGCCCTCAAGAAATGCATCATTGAGGTCTTTTGGAAAGGCGGATCGAATACCACGGAAATTACTTGAAGCTTCTTTATGGGCATGCAGAACTCTCTCCACATCTTTCCCTGCCCTCAAGTCCGCATAGCCAAAGATACCCGCACAGACCTCAGCAGTCCCATATCGGCCGGAGCGACTCATAGCCGCGATACCATTAACAAATTCTGTCTCGCCAACGCATTTCAAGGCTTCTTCTCCAGCAGCCCGATAAAAGGCTCCGCACTGGGCGAAAACAGTCTGAGTAACGTTGTGCCCTGAAAGCTTTATGTCTTCGGCTATCTCTTCACACAAGTAGACTTTATGCTGAAATTCTTTGAGTATCTCGTCATCATAGGTACGAAGGTCCCAAAGATGATGATGCGGATCAACAATAGGCAGATTTGGCTCAATTACCTGTTCTGGCCTTTCCTCAGCTAACCATTTAAGTGGTTTCGCGTTTGCAGCATGTGCCATAAATCGCTCCTTTTTATTTAAAAGACATGGTATCGAAGGGTCTTAACCGAAAAACAATGTCAAAGCTCAACCACAGCCAATAATCATCTCTCAAGGCCCATTTCGTTGTTGGCAAACCTCGTCCAAATGTAACTTCAACTGACCTAAGTTAGAATATAATCAAGTGGGTAAGATTTAGGAAGCGCGATGAGCCTAGTGGTATATACAGGAGCCACACCCAACGGGTGGAAGATCACTATAATGATTGAAGAGCTAATCGAAGCCGGGATCGACCTTGGACGTGTTGAAATACGGCAATTGAGTTTGTCTGATGGTGATCAATTCACGGAGAATTTTACAAATATCAATCCAAATCAAAAGATTCCTGCTATTGTACATAATGGAATGCACGTCTTTGAAAGCTGCGCAATTCTTCAATACCTCGGGGAAACCTTCCCAACAACCTTGTTCCCTGGCGACGAGACACGCTGGCAAGTTATACCTTGGTTATATTGGCAAGCGGCAAATATCGGACCTATATTTGGAAATAAGCTCAGCTATACCCGCTATATAAGAGATGCTTCTGACCTAGAGCGTAGGCATCCAATTGAACGTTTTGGCAAAGAAGCCTTAAGGTTAATTGGGGTCATGGATCACCAATTAGCCCAACATGCCTATCTATGCGGCGATCATTTTACAATTGCAGATATCGCCACTTGGTGCTGGATCCGTTCTTACAAGTGGGTAAAAGTTGATGTTACCACCAAGCCACGTGTTGTCGATTGGTTGGATCGCGTACGCAACCGACCAGGCGTAGAACGCGGAATCTCTTTTGGGGTCCCCAAAGCAGAGATAGATTCATTTAGTAAAGAACGACGCGAGCGCTACCTCAAAGAAGGAGGTAGTATCGCCTCTAATTCAAAACTGAAGTCTGATATTTAAGACCAATGGTATCGTCAAACCTTACCAAGTGAGAAAGTACTTATGATAAAGTCACGAGGTAGCTCCTTTGCCATGAGTAGATAGATTGAAAAAATAATCCTCTCTTTCAGTAGCTGATCAAACCAATGGTTATTTCGAATGAACTCATCCTGTTGATCAATCATTTTTATCCTAAGATGTGCACCTTACTTTAATTGATGTGCCTCACCAGGAGGAATAATCTACTGACCCTGAGTAAACAGCCTGCGGTTTGATATGATCAGGCAAATGTTGTTTTTCTCTCTACCCCACTACTCTAACACTGCGGTAGAATAGGGTTTCTCAAAGCGAAGACCAAAGCCAAAGTTGAAGTGCGAAACACTTAAAGTATGAATCAAGCACAAAAGAGTAATGGTCCCTCAGCGATCTGGGTAAACAAACCTTGCAAAGGCCAGTTACCAGCGCGAACTCATCACGACACCTTCTATTCTATTGCCCAGAAGCAAGCTATAGGTTATTGCATTTACATTCCCCCTGATTATGAAACAGCATCTGATCAACGTTATCCCGTCATTTATAATCTTCATGGTGCAGGTGATAATGAATTGCATGGCTTCGACGACGTAAGAGTGCTCGACGATGGTATAAGGAGTGGACGTTGGCCGCCTATGATTTTAGTCCTCGCGAATGGAGGTAAGCGAACGTTCTACAAGAACTCCTATGACGGAAAATTCATGAGCGAAACTATCATCGTCGACGAATTAATAAGTCACATTGATAATAAGTATCGAACGATTCCAGACCGCTGCGGCCGATGTATTGAGGGTCACAGTATGGGTGGGCGAGGTGCACTCCGGCTTGCGATGAAATTTCCTTGGCTTTTTTGCTCGGTATATAATTTAGCCGGAAACGTGCCTCGAACTCTTGATGGGTATAATCCAGCTTGCCCAAACAGCTATCCTAATAATTACCTCGGTCCTGACAAGAAAAACTATATCGAAAACGACGCCTATGAGTTGCTTAAAAAAAATGCTGATCAAATAAGGACCAAGTTACGAATCCAGATTTGGTGTGGGAGTCAAGACCTAAGTCATCTGAGGACGATTCGGGACTTCCATCAAGCTTTGATTGAAGAAAATATTGATCACACCTATTTGGAAATTGAAGGCTTAGGTCACAAAAAAAAACCGATTTTAGATAAGTATCAAAACATCTGGTTTGACTATCATGTGGAATCACTAAGGCAAGCAGGGGCATATAATGAAACCTGATTGGAGAGCAGTTTCAGCAGCCCTCACCGCAAATGGGCAAACTTTTGAGCTTTATAAAGATAAAGTCTGGGGACGCTCATGCAAAGTTTTCCGCAACACACCTGGTTCATTAAGAGAGCTATTTGCCTCAACGAGAAGCGATAAAACCTTTATAGTGTATGAGCAGGAGCGTTACACATTCGAAGAAACGTACGAGATATCCTGTCGTATCGGACAAATAATTAGAGAGAAATACGGGATTAAGAAGGGTGACCGAGTAGCAATCTCTATGCGAAATTTCCCCGAATGGGTCTTCATCTTTAACGCAATTACGTCCGTCGGCGCTATAGCCGTCGGGATGAATGCCCTCTGGCAAAGTGACGAAATGCAATTTGGACTGAACGACTGTGGGGCCTCATTGTTATTTGCCGATCAGGAGCGAATCAACCGGCTGAAGCCATTTTGGTCAGAAATCCACATCAATGTCGTAGCTGTTCGGTCAACAGAATTACTTACGGGAATGATTGATCTTAAACAGCTATTACGCGATCAGCCAGCTTGTCCAATGCCCTATGAACATATAAACACTGATGATCGAGCGATGATCTTGTACACCTCTGGATCAACCGGGCAATCGAAAGGAGCGGTATCCAGCCATAGGAATATTCTGAGCGCCCTCTTATCTTGGAATCTTCAGGCAAAAATCAGATCAAAAATTGAACATGAGACTGTTGCCGAAAATCAGAATGGAGCAAACCAAGCAGCGATTTTGCTGGGAGTACCACTATTCCATGCAACAGGCTGCTTAGCGATAATGCTCCAGAGCTATAAAGCCCAGCGAAAAATGATCTGTATGTATAAGTGGGATACCGCAGAGGCAGCAAGGCTAATCGAAGAAGAGAAAATTAGCGGGTTCAATGGACCGGCAACCATGTCTGGAGATCTTGTGGCTGAGGCAAAAAACTCTGGTCGAGACTTGTCTAGCCTTCAGAGCGTAGGCGGTGGAGGTGCCGCAAGATCACCTAATCAGGTCCATAATATTGCTAAAACCTTTGATAATGCTATGCCAAGCACCGGATGGGGTATGACTGAAACCAACTCTGTTGGAACCGGTATCGGAGGAGAGGACTACCTCAAACATCCAACCAGTGTCGGTATCTGCCATGCAGCACTGGAGATGCGAGTTGTCGATAACGGTAAGGTAGTTCAAGCTGGTAAATCTGGTGAACTTCAGATCAAGGGAGCTTCTATTATCGAAGGGTACTGGGGACAACCGGAAGCGACCAAAGAAGCTTTTGATGGAGACTGGTTGCGAACTGGTGATGTTGGTTATATCGATGCGGAAGGCTACGTTTACATTATTGATCGCATAAAGGATCTGGTTATCCGTGGGGGGGAAAACATTTCCACTGCGGAAGTAGAAGCAGTACTAAACGAGCATACGGACGTCATAGAGGTGGCAGTTTACGCTCTTCCAGACGAGAGATACGGAGAAGAAGTGGGGGCGACGATATACAGTAAGGGATCTCCTGACGAAGAGGACTTGCGAAATTTCCTTCAAACCCGTGTTGCACAATTCAAGATCCCTCGCTATGTCGAAATCACTAACCAACCTCTCCCTAGACTGGCCTCTGGAAAGATCAACAAGCGCGATCTGAAATTAAAAGCAAGGAAGAAATTTTTAGCAGAGGATTTTTCCAACAGTACGGTGAGACTTTAGGGCGTAAGAACTTTAGGACATTCCTTAGGGGGGGGTTCAGACTAGATGCAACCGAGTTCTTCAAGTAGACCTGACGACCTGAATTTCTAGGGTCTCTATCAGCTCATCGAAAAGCCGTCAGACCTGTTTCAAATCACACATGCCTTGGAGTCTTGAGAAGCTAAAAGACCCGCCTCTCGTTCGCCAACGTATCGTCCCATCTATGAGTCTTCAAAAAATCTAAAGCAGCGCGAACACCTTCGGGCGAACCATCTTGAGAAAGAGCTTCTATTGCGAGTGCAGGAACGTAACCGTTCGGATCTTGCAAAGTACTAACTAACAAGTCCTCTATTTCGCTTGCCGAGATATCGGAAGTTAAGAGCAGCAACATCGCATTCATCCTAAGCTGATTTTCGCCCGTCCAACCTCTTCCTATCGGAATTTCCTGCCAAGCCGGATTACTGGTTGTAAGAAGTTTGCGAATAATCGGCAGTGCACCTCGAACATCACCACCGATACATGCCAAGGCGTCCAGTGTTACTCTTACAACCTGATGATGATCATCCTTCAATTGTTTAATGAGGATTGGTATTGCAGGAATTGCAGCCCCCCCAATCTCTCCTAAAGCAAACGCTGCATTAATTTTAATCCATTTGTCGTCATGCTGAAGTAATTTTATGAGGGCATCTAACGCAGGCTCACCCATAGCGCCTAAAGCATAGGCTTCATCCTGCAAGGCATAAGCCCCTTCATTCCATTCCCTTGGATGAAATGTTTCGGAAATCTCTTTTATGTCCTCCCTGTAGGGCTTCAGTTCTTGTCCGGCGTATGACAACAAACTCTCCACCAAAGGATCAACAGCTTCTGGCCCCAAACTCGCAAGCTCATAAACTGCATTGAGTGCTAATTCGGGATTGTTACCATTGAGATTTCCAACCAAGACTTCGATACTAGATTCAGTCGCAGGCAAACCGTCACAGCGCTTACCCCTCATCCAGTCCCAAATATAGTTCCACGCTCTACTATGACAATACCTTCCACGACGCGACTGAGGCTCAACCCATGGAACAAGACCGCCATCCCAACTTGGTCCTGATGGATTATGTGCTCGAATAAAAACAAACTTAAACATGTAACGGCTGATTTCTGTCTTATTCGGAAATGCTGCATGAGCAATATCAAAAGCAATTAAGAAACAAGTGCCCGCTTTAACGTGATCACATACATATGCATATTGCGAGTCACTTCCGAGAAGTCCCGCCTGAAGTTGCGTCCCTGGAATAACACGAGTGGGCCCGCGTTCCACAGGGGTGTCCTGGGGGAAATAGAGAATCATTGCATATCGAGGCACATGGTATCTTGCTCTCGAGAGAGGGCTCTGCGAGTCTTGATGCCATCCACTAAATCCAGAGGAGCCCTGACCCATTGTTGGCGCATGCTCGCTCCCAACGAGACTAGTACGACGAGTCTCCTCATCAACCGGCTCGCTCGCGTGCATGAATCGATGAGGATGTAATATATAATCGGTGCCCAGGACGCTTTCTAACGCACCGTGAATACGCGGTGAATCCAGTACCTGCTGTAATTCTGGAACCCGAGGTAGCACATTGTTACCCATGTTAAATTCATGGTTATTGTTCCACTGAATTTTCTCAAAAATCTGATGATTTACCTCGGGGGCAACACCGCTATCAATGACCAAGATGCCGTCACAAATGAATTTACGGATCTCCTCGTCGCTGAGTTTAATTCCTGGTTTACGCAAAATTGAAGGCCCTGTTTCCGCCATTAAGTGTACTACAAGCGTAATATATATCTCATTCGAAAAATGTACCATATGGGTGAGTACCTGACTCATTCCTTGAACAAGAAAGTGTTAGCATTCGTGTGTTGTTTTAGATAACCAGCAATGAGCTTTGGGAAACTCAATGATAAATACTATTAAAGCGCTGACCTTTGATGTCTTTGGCACGGTTGTAGACTGGAGGTCATCCATTATAGAAGAAGGCGAGATCTTAACGAACCGGTTCGGCTATAAAGTCAACTGGGAAGAATTTGCTGATCGATGGCGAGCAGGTTATGCACCGGCCATGAAACGAGTTCGGCAGGGTGAATTGCCCTGGACTAATATCGATGATTTACACCGTATGATCCTGGATGAACTTGTTACCGAATTCGGTCTCACAAGTATGACCGAGGAAGAACTCGATAGATTCAACAAAGTGTGGCACCGACTTAAACCCTGGGATGATGCTGTCGCAGGATTAAACCGATTAAAAAAAAGGTTTTTAGTAACTACGCTATCTAACGGAAATATCGCTTTATTAGAGAATATGGCTAGGTTCGCCAACTTACCCTGGGATCGCGTTTTCTCTGCAGAAATTTTCGGGCACTATAAGCCAGATGACGAAACCTATTTAGGCGCAGTAGCATTGCTTGGGCTCGAACCGGAAGAAGTCATGATGGTTGCATCACACCCCAGCGACTTAAAAGCCGCTGCTAAAAATGGACTCAAAACTGGCTACGTCTCTAGATTACTCGAGTGGGGAGCTGGGGGTACAACAGAAGAAGTTTCTGCTGATGACTTTGATATCGTTTCAAGAGATTTTCTTGATCTCGCTTTTAAACTGAGCGCATGAAACGTTCTGGACTCAAAACAATATGAAAAAGCAATACGTGTTATTTCGCCCCTTCCAATCCCCGTTTCTATGACCAGTCCCGCTGGCTTAAATTCTCACCTACCTTGGGCTCGAAGGCCTTTAGCGAGAGCTTCCATAAAGTCTCTCCGGTATCGTCTCGAAATATCAGCTTCGTTAACCCCTTGAAACCCGTGACAGCCTCCCGCAGATACGATGAGTTCCGTAGCAACTCCCGCCGCCATCAAACGCTGTGCATACGTGATATTTTCATCACGAAACAAGTCTAGTGTCGCAGTATGTAACCAAGTAGCGGGCAACCCTTCCAAAGAATCAGCCCTCGCGGGGACGTAAGGCGCTCGCCGTTCCGAATCACCAAGATAAGCTTTCCAAGCATACTGATTGCTCGAGCGCGTCCAAATAAATTCACCCACCAATGGATCTCCCGGATTAGCTGAATCACCAGTGCGATCATCTAACATCGGGTACGTGAGATGCTGATGACAAATAGAGTATTCCCCCTTATCCCTGGCTTGCAACGCAAGTGCTGCAGCCATACCGCCACCGGCACTCTCACCACCAATTCCTATGCGCTTATTGTCAATTTGTAAGTCACTACACTTAGAATGGATCCAGGCTAGCGCAGCATAGCAATCATCCAGTGGCGCTGGAGAGGGGTGCTCTGGAGCAAGTCGATAATCAACCGAAAGTACTACCGCCCCAAGTTCAGCACAAATTTTAAGATTGTTCGCATCTGCATCCTCTGGAGCACCAAAGATATATCCCCCTCCATGCATATGAAGATATCCAGACCTAAGCTCCCTAGTCTTTTTTTGGGGCGTATACAATAGGCAGCGGACATCAGGAGCATCGTCTACGGCTATGCATATCTCTTCCCTAGCGACGTTAAATTCCTCTGGGTTCCCCATCTCCGAGGGCTTGAACTCCTGCCGAGCCTGAAGCATTACTTCATCTGACAAAGTGAACTGGTTTTTTCGATCAAGGATCTCTCTCAGTTCAGGGTCGAGCAGATGTTCACTTAAAAACATACCATTCTCTCTTATGAGGTCCTTTTGATTTTTTTGAAATAAGCAAGGACGCACTCACGTCTTAAATTCTTTCTTCTCACCCCGATTACAAAAGGAATTCGCTTAATTTGTTATGGTCCGTTGTTGGGCTAATGAAGTCTTGACTGACACCAACCTCCAGTTCCTCCGCTGAATCGGTAACAATATGTTGACAAACCCTTTGACCGTGCTCCGATAACTGATCGAACATCGCCCTCGGTACGCATCTCCTGGCGGGCTCACGATACCAAGGAGCAAAAAATTCGGCATTGGGAATAGCTCTCACCTCTTGTGAAACGTTGGGGGTTCCACCATGCCATGCGCGCACGTCTCGGATTAATACACTCCCGGCGGGGGCCGGACAAACAGTACTCAACTTCATCCATTCTGGTTCTTCCTCAAAGCTTGGAATGGGCTGAAGCGAGTGCTGCGTTCCAGGTATCTGACGGGTAGCGCCATTAATACTTGTAAAATCGACCATCAAATAATTACAACATATATAAGGGCAGGGTAGATCTCGATAGCTCAAGACCCCGCGTGGATCCATGAAAGCCCCAAATCTCTCTCCCATATCACTGTGTAAGGACTGATACTCTATCGCTCCCGGAAGGCAAAAATCTCCGCCACCACCGCGCGCAATATATTTTGGTGAACCGAATATAGCGGTAAGGATAGGAGTAACGGTTTCCAAATCCAAAAGCATTGCCCATTCCGGATGATGCATTAAGTGGCCCGTCTTACTTGCTGCCCCAAAAGAGTACCGGTGAGAACCACGATTACCGATTCTTTGGGGATCTAGTTCAAGCATCTCACGGATAACTCGATCACAACCCTTCTGCAAGAAATCCAATCTTTCCGAATTTAAAGCATCTCTCACCACAACAAACCCGTCTCGATAGAATATTTTAACAGCGCGATCAATCTCATCTGGAGCTAAAATCTCCAACCCCTTCATCCCATTGTTATTCTCAAGATATACTCGCAGCCGCTGGACCTTGGCGTCCGCAGGCTCTCGATTCACCCAGCCCAATTTATTTGAAGCTAAATCCATCTTTCCATTCCGTTGAGTTTAGTGTCCATGCCCTATCCAATCTTCAGTTACCTAACGAACCGGCTTCACACTTATGGTATTGGTGGCACTTCTACCTTCCTCAATAAGCAAACCAATCGCCCCATCGGTAAATGTATTACTACTCGCCGTAACTAAATGTTGGCCATTAATACTTCCAATCAATTGATCACCATGTACTTTGAGGGAAAGTTCCAAAGTTTGACCAAACTCCCAAGCAAACTCAGTTTCGGCCAGAACTATCTCATCATGCAGAACCTCCACAAGTTGAAGCTTATTACCAGATTTCAACTCCAGCGCATAATATCTTCCAAGCCCCTGGACTCGCGCGGCTATCCCCGCGCGTTTAGCGAGATGCGGGGTTACGTCTGCTGTGACCTCATAATCCTTCCAATCTCTAGTCCCCTGCATGATCAAACCTACACCCTCGTTTTGAACGAGACGAAAACTCTCCTGCCAACCAGTTAAACTATCAACTGCATTGATCCAAGCATTCCGCCACATCGTGGGAGCGTCCTTTCCACTGCCTTTGTGCTCTGGCCGGGTAAAGGTTACCTCTGGCGTACCTTCCCACGTCAACCAGTCGAGATAGAGTTTTCCCGTACCTTCCACTTTTACACCCACCTCAAAAACAGGATTAGCCTCTTTAGGAACAGTTAGTGACAATTCCTCGCTGTTGCCCGCTAGCAGCGAAATAGTATCGCCATAAAATGTTACCACTTCATCCCTGTTACCATATGACCTCAGATATAGGGTCACTGACAGATCATCAGCTGCAACACAGCGCGCCTTCAAGACCTGGCCACTATGAACCCGAGGAGAGGCCATCAAACCATAACCTCTTTTCTGAAAATACTCAGTTACCTCTTTACTCGGCGAAAAAACAGGTGAACCGCAATGCGCCTCGCCCTGAGTCGATATTTCTAGGCTTCGACTTCCAAGTTGGCTATGACCTTCCACATTGACCACTTTTCCAACGCCGTCAGTAACCAAAAAGCCCTGCACTGAACCCGGAAAAGAGAAATGAAATTGCGCGCCATCTTTCGGCGACATTGGCTCATCACCGGCGACACGCTGTCCTAGTTGAGCGATACTAACCGCTTCTCGAACACAATCACTGATTCCCCTACTTCCCTCTGCGGTAGGAACGTAGATTCGATCTGCTACAGGCCCTCGCCAATCCAATCCCTTGATAACCCCCGAATCAATTCCTGCGAGTCCGTTTTTGATGCCCATCAGGCAGCCAACATTGCCCGAGTTACAATCTGTATCCCAGCCGCAGGTGTTAATAATCTTCATCGTTTCAGAAAAATCGTCTTCGCCGTGCAATAAAGAATGAATGATTAAGGCGTGGTTTGGCACCATGTGGCAGTTTCCACCGTACTTATCGTAGCCGTAATTCGCCTCTATAGTCTCTCTCGTCGCTCGCCAATCAGACTCACTCGCATGCCATTTCCTTACATCATCAATCAACTGAGCGATAATGGAGTCTGTTGGTATGTAGGTAAGTGCTTTGTCTATCAAGTTATTCATATCTGGTTCAACAAAAGCCATCGCCTCCATAACAGCAAGAGCTACAGCTCCATAAACGGCTTCCCCATCGTGACTAACGCTTGCCGCTTCCTTTGCTAACCTCGCGGCCTGATCTGGATTACCAGGACTGACTAGAGCCCAGCCATCGATAAAAATCTGTGCTCCAATTTGTTCGGCAACTACCTTGCCATTCATCTTCTCAGAACCACTCATAGGGGCGTCTACGCCATTTTTTAATCGTAAAAATGCGGTATGCTCAGTCGAATTACCCATACCTCCCCACCAAAGGATCGACCGTTTTTCGATAATATAATTCAGCCAGCTATGGCCTATGTTTTTTGCTGAAATTTTTGGATCTGCATTGAAATCATCCAGTGCCCTTATAAACGTAAATGTTCCGGAGATATCATCATCAGTAACAATTAAAGGTACATCCAATTTATCATGAACGTAGTAGTTGACGTCTCCTAGCTGTTCCTGGATGCGCTCATAAGTCCAACCCTCAAATGGTCTTCCCAAATAGACACCAATTGATTTACCCAAAACCCCTGCGTAAACGCGTTCAGCATAGTCAGCTGGAATGTTCATCATTTCTCCCGCTAAGTTAAAAATGAGGAGAGAATAACAGATTATTTATGTATCAATTACTGTAATCTTCGATCCTTTTACTGATAGGAGTGATGAAATGGAAATCCTTGAGGGTAAGGTCGCTTTTATAACCGGAGGAGCAAGCGGAATAGGCTTTGGTATGGCCAGCGCATTTCTCAAAGCTGGATTAAAGGTTGCCATCGGAGATATTGCAGCTGATCGGGTTCGGCGGGCCTCTGACAATTTAAAGAGAATCTCCGAGGACATTCTTCCCCTTACGGTTGATACGACGCGTGAAAATTCGTTACAAAGAGCTGCGGAAAAAATCGAGGCGAAATTTGGTAACATTCATATTGTGTGTAATAACGCCGGTATCGGTGGCGGTCGGAGATTCCTGAACACTACGATAGAACGTTGGCAACGGGTCATTGATGTCAACCTCTGGGGAGTTCTTCATGGCATCAATGTTTTTCTGCCCCGCTTATTAGATCATGGCGAGGGCGGCCACATCGTTAACACCTCATCTTTTAGTGGCATTGTTGGCCACCACTCACAATCTTGCTACGGAACGAGTAAATTCGCGGTGGTTGGTATGACCGAATATCTGCGTAACGACCTGGAAAACGATAATGTATCCGCTTCCGTGCTTTGCCCTCATATTGTTGACACACCTATTTTTTACCCCGATCTAGCGGACGCAGATCAGATAACAATCGAAAAGTTCAAAAGAGAGAAACTACCTTGGTTGGAAAATATTGCCGTTAACGCTGAGGAGGCAGGCAAAATGGTATTGAAGGGGATTCAAACTGATGAGCTCTACATTTTTACTGATGGTAAGGACTCTCGAAAAATGATGGAAGGCAGAACTAAAGCTTTATTCGAAGCAATGGATAGACAATTCCCTGAGAGTTAGACTAATCCGATTGCAACCGTCGATAAGCCTCATCGCCAATATCTTTAGCGACAACTTCACCCAATTCATGTGCGCTAAGTATAGATTCACGAATGAGTTCGGGTGTGACGACCATTGGCATGTTATGCATTATACTGGCGCCCATGGCCGCATCGGTTACGATATCGATATCATCTTTGTGTTGGTTGCTCATGGATAATTGCCCCAGATGAATGGGCAACCCAACCCGCGCAAAAAACTCGGCTGCCCTCCGCGCGTCCTTGTCATTTTCCATCATTAAGTGTGCGAGGGTGCCCATTGCAACCATTTCACCGTGAAGATAATTCTCGTGCACCGAGTGGATATGGGTGTAGGCAACGGCTATAGCATGAGCCGCAGCGCAACCTCCGCTTTCAAAACCGATGCCACTAATAAGCGTATTAGCTTCTACCACTCTCTCGACCGAGTCATCACTGCGACCTGCAGCAACTGATGCACTAGCCATTTCGCCGTATTCATATAAGGTGTGAGCGCAAACCTCTCCCATAGCTGCGCAGGCTAGCGTCGGACGAGAGCCAACACAATTTCTACCCTCAGGGTTGGCAAGACAAGCTTTCGCCTCATACCAAGTTGCCATTGCGTCACCCATTCCAGCAACGAGAAATCTTTCCGATGCGCTTGCAACGACACCGGTATCTACCACAACTAGCGCGGGGCTTTGCGGATAATACTCTACATCGTTTTGTACACCCTCTGAGGAGTACATAACCGAAAGCGCGGAGCAAGGGGCATCATTCGAAGCCAGAGTTGGGACTATTACAACAGGCAAATCCAGTCGATATGCAATGCTTTTCCCGGCATCTACACACTTCCCTCCGCCAACAGCAATCAAGCAATCGAGGTCTTCTACCTTGAGCACCTCTACCTGCTTATTAACCTCCTCGAGCGAGCATTCACCATCAAAAGTTGCTACTACGCTAGCCACATTTCTCTGTTTAAGACTGTCTATTATCCTCGCGCCCTCGGCACCGTGGCCGCGAGAAGATGCAAGCACAGCAGCATGCTTAGCGTTTAGAAGAGTAATGTATCTACCAATGTTATCGATCACTCCTTCCCCTTGGATGTATCGCTGCGGAGCGATCATCACTCTGGGAATCGAACGTTCGTCACTAAAAATGGTAGACGGGACATATACACCCTTAGTCACACTTAAGCCTCTGTTACGTCAAGAAGAGTTCACTATAGTTGAACAAGTTAAATTGGTACAATGCTTTAATAATCTAAATTTTACCTAGTCACGTAGGTTTTTCATGTTCAGGGTATTGCCACTACTTATTTTCTTTATGCATGTTTCGAGTTCGGCGGATATGTCCCAAATGCTGACAGCTTTTGATGACCAAACTCCCAACCTCAGATGGAGGTCCGTCAACGATAATGTGATGGGTGGTAGGTCCAGCGGGCGGTTCACGGTTGGACAGGGCATAATGACCTTCTCGGGCGCCACCAATACAAATGGAGGGGGCTTTGCCTCTGTTAGATCTAGGTCTCGAAATCTTTCATTCAACAATCAGGCAGAGGGAGTTCATCTCAGGGTTCGTGGCGACGGCAGAACGTACACTTTCCTCCTCGAGACTAATAATACCCGCGCATCTTACTGGTCTTACTTCCCCACGATCGAAAATGAATGGGTAGATATGCGGATACCGTTTTCAGAGTTCTGGCCTAACTGGAGAGGCAGAAAGCTCTCCCGACCGGCTCTTGAAGTAACAGCGATAGACAGCGTAGGCATTATGATTTACGACAAACGCGATGGACCTTTTCGACTGGAAGTTGATTGGATCAAAGCCTATTAATTACAGTAGAGTGTCCGAGTCGAAGTGCACTCCAAATCCGATTTCTTCGCCCAGAGCGATTACGCCCTTCACGATGGGCGGTTGACCCCCGACCCAGGTCATCCACGGGCGACCAGATTCCGCTAAAGGCTTTTGATCGACCGCACAAATCGCGTGCAGTGACCATATTTCACTCCCACGATGAGGACAAACATCAATCCCGTAAGTTGCTCCAGTGCGATAAATCTTCAATAGTTCTGTCATGCCACCGCACCAACAAACATCTGGCTGAACAACACTAAGCAGCTGTTCCTTCATTATGAGGTCGAAAGCTTTCGCCGTATACTCATGTTCCCCGCCAGCAATTGGTATTGGACACTCGTCACGCAATCGTGCATAGCCCTCAATATCATCCGGCAATAATGGTTCCTCGATCCAAACAAGCCCGACATCAGATAGTTCATCAGCCAAGCGAAGCGTGTTTTCGACATCCAATCCCATAAAAGCATCGCCCATGATTTTTACATCTGGCCCCAAGGCAGATCTTACCGCGCGGACCTCGGTAACAATTCGATCAATGCTAGCTTTCGAAATCACTCGTTCTCCAGGCTCGAGACCGAGAAAAAGCTTTAGCATCGAGTAGCCTTCAGTGCCATTCTCTAGCCACTCTTCCACAGGTCTACCAGTACGGTAGGCTGGTACTGTTTCCTGAACATCCTTAGAAAGCAATCTTGCAAGCGGCTGCTGAGCAACTTTTGCCCGCAGGTCCCAAAGCGCGAGATCAGCGCCGCTAATTGCCATAATCGCGAGGCCTTTCTGACCATAAGGCAAGGTCCGCCAATACATCTCCTCCCAGAGACTTTCGACGTCGTTTGACTCTTGAACCACTAAGATATCTCGAATTACCGTTTCTATCACATGGACACCGGCAAGCCCCCCACCGCCAACACCATAGCCTGTCAATCCCTCGTCAGTATCTATGATAACGAGAATCTGACCAAGCCAATCCCGCCAATCGTTCGGTGCACCTGGAGATACCGGCTGTACTGCACGAATCTGGGTAATTTTCAAAACTTCTCCAATTTATAAGGGGTTACCGCAGCTACACAAAGGTAAGTGCGTAAATCACTGTTTGACTCAACGATAGTTAATAATACTTCTTTAAAACCATCACTCTCAAAACAATCCGTATATTGTATAATATTAAAGCTTCTCGATTGAGGTTAGTCGCAAAAGTAACGTCAAAGAAGAGGCCATACCTAAGGAACACGCATTGCCGCAGAAACCAAATATTGTATTTATTTTTCCGGACCAACAGCGCGGGGACGCCGTAGGATTCTCTGGGAACAGTAAAGTAAAAACGCCAAATCTCGACAAGTTGGCAAGTGAAAGCGTGACATTCACGAGGACATCAAGCACAGGTCCTATCTGCATGCCCGCACGCATGTCATTGATGACTGGCTTGCCGGTAACGCAGCATGGGCTTTGGGCAAATAATTTGAGCGGTGATTCGACTCTACCGAGTCATGTACGCAATATAGCGCAAGCAGGTTACCGCACGGCACAAATTGGTAAGGTACATTTCTATGTAAGGGCTGCAGGTGATGGCCATTCTAGAGACTTCACCTATCGAATGCATGAATGGGGCTGGGAGGACAGTCTTGAGCTGAGAGATATTACTGCTTATACGAATGCGGAATGTTTTTATACCGATTACCTTGAAAAGCATGGAAGTCTTGAGACCCTGCGAAATTACATTCGTACCTATGTTCGTGGTGAAGCAGCAGGACTGCTTCGGCCTTGGGAGACACCGCCCAGTTTACTCCCAAATGATAAAGATATTGATATTTTCACTGCAGACAGGTCGGTTGAATATATCAGAAATTATGATGATGACCGTCCATTTTATTTACAGGTATTATTTCCTGGGCCCCACAATCCTTTCGACTCACCCGCCGATGATCGCGCACTTTACAATCCTGATGAAATGCCCGACGCCATTCTTGAGCCTACAACTGGTCCAACATCACCGCAGGTACAAAGGATGAGAGATGTAAGTCATCTTGAAAACATGACTGCCAGTCAAGCCAGACAAATGCGTCTGTATTACTACGCCAAAGTCACGCACGTAGACACGGGAATTGGGATGGTTATTGACGCGCTAGAGGCAAAAGGATTAATGGATAATACTTGGATAATTTATACATCTGATCACGGTGAAATGTTGGGGGATCATCGGTGTAGTCATAAAGCGCTTTTTTACGAAAGCGCGCTTAATATACCCCTATGTATTCGACCCCCGGGCGGGACCAAGCCATGGAAATCCCGAGCGCTAACAGATCTTTTAGATATTACCGAAACTATGCTGGAGATCGCAGAAGCTCCCACAATGCGGGAAGGAACAGAGTACCGAAGCTCCCTACTCAGTAAAATTTACGATGGGCCAGAGGCAAAATCTGCTCAGCAAGGCAAGCAGTACGTATTTAGTGATATCCGCCTCTATTCAATGGTGCGTGATAACAGATACAAACTGGTTGCGGATTCGTTAACCAGGGAACCCACAGAACTCTACGATATGACCAAAGACCCCAATCAGTTACACAATTTAGTAGAGGATGGCGACGCCCAGGATATCGCGAGGAAATTGACAGATCCGTTAAATAACCACTTAGACAACCTGGACCTTAAGAAGGTAGGAAAATATAAAGATGCGCTTGACCAAAATCCAAACCTTGGCAGTGCAGCCGATAGAATGGGTGTACCAACGCTAATCTCTTAGGACCAAAATGAATAAAACCAAAGTAGCCCTAGTAACCCGAGAACCGGTGGATGTAAGACTTGCCGCGTTGAAGAAAATTGCTGCGAAAAAGGATTTACTAGAATTTGTCTCTGCCGACGTCCTCCAGGACCCCGACGAAATTATAACTAAATGCTCGGGGGCAGAAGTTCTTATTACCGTTAACATTGATCCTGTTAATGCTATTGCCTCAAAACTTCCTGCTTTAAAGCTTCTCCAGACATTCAGCGCTGGGACGGACCGACTCGATAAAGCGGGCCTCTTGCGTCGGGGGACCAAGGTGGCCAATAACGGTGGAGCAAATTCTGTTGCCGTTGCCGAACATACAATCATGTTAATACTGACTATCAATCACAAGTTTGGTGAGCAAATTGAAAGCGTGAAGAAAGGTAATTGGGCCACGGGTATTTCAGGGCCACTATCGGACGCGACCTCTTTGGTAGGAAAACAGGTTGGTATCATCGGATTGGGTCGGATAGGTTCGCGAGTAGCTAAACGACTCGCGGCCTGGGAATGCACAGTCGTTTATTTCGATACCGAAAATTTCGATAGAGCATACGAAGAGTCAGCAGGCGCTAGACGCTTATCTTTAGAGGAGTTGGTATCAACGTCAGACTATATATCTCTCCATGTTCCGCTTGATAGAGTGACGCATCACATGTTCAGCACTGAACAATTCAAAGCGATGAAGAAGGATGCTGTACTAATAAATACATGTCGGGGCAGCGTTGTCGACGAGCCGGCGCTAATCAAAGCGTTAAGAAATCAGGACATCTGGGGCGCGGGTCTTGATGTGACAGAGGTAGAACCCATTTCGCCTAGTAATCCTCTACTGACAATGCCAAATGTGGTCATCACCCCGCACCAAGCGACACGCGTTATCCAGTCAGAATGGAACGCTGATATAAATGCTGTAGAGAATGCAGAGCGGATTGCGCTCAATCTTGAACCCTACTGGGTGGTAGATCCAGTCTAACGGTTGGAAGCGATAATTAGGAAGGGCTGAGGCTCTCATGAAAAAGTAAATGGATTTTTGCTTAGTTAGAAGAGGGAGTATGAACAAAGTAGAGGCGACCAAACTTAAAGAGGCCTTCGATCAAGATGGTGTTGTCGTCATTCGCAATCTCATTACTCAACAGCAATTGGATGAAATTTGTGAAAAAGCTGAAATGTTGACTCGAAAGCTTCCCAAACGCAGCGGTAAGTTTTCAAACGTAATTAAAGGCTTAGACAGAATGGACGTTTATTTCAATGATCTTTTATGCAAAGGACCACAAGTCGCCATTCTCGAAATGCTTTTAGGGAAAAAACCAGAACCAACCACCGCTAGTATTTTCACCAAGGACAAACATAGCCAAGAAGTACATCCCCATTCTGATGCCATGAAAGGTGGTGTAGTCTGGTTAGCTATTGACGAGACGAACATTGAGAACGGCTGCCTCCAATTCCTAAAGGGTTCTGACCAGAGGGAAGCAGAATTTGTCCATCTAACTGCTTCAGAGCCCAATGATCTCTCTTGCCATCCCGATCGCTTCGAGTGCGCCATGGATCCGGGTGACACCGTCTTTTTCAGGCCTACTACGGTACACTGGTCAGGGCCAAATCACGAAGGAAGTATCCGCCGAGGTTTGAATTTTTTTTATGTAGGTAACCCTTAAAAGACTTTTAAAGATAGGTGTAAAAATCGTGGAGAGTTCGAAAGAAGAAAAAATAATCTCATCGAAAAGATATTTGGATCGTGGCCAGCTTAAAAAGAAAGTCCTAGTACAATGACTAAAAATGGCTTGCAAGCCATCTCCTTAAAATTTATCCGTGTTAGCTATAAAACGTGCTGGACCTTCATTCAGCTCAGGGACCACGATGGAAAAATTGGAGAAGGAGAGGCCTCTCTGACCGGGCGCGAGACGTTATTGCAAGAAGCGGCAAAGCGCATAATACCCAAAGCTCTCAGTGAGGCTCGACCCTCCGAGCCGAGTTCTTTCGCACAGCAAAATTTTCCTAGCGATATTGCGGAATCGAGTATTATTAGCGCGATTGACCAAGCTTTATGGAGCCTGCATGCACAGGCGGAAGATCTATCCCTGGCAGAGACCATTGGGACCTCCCGCGAGTCTATTCCAGTTTACGCGAATATCAATCGGAGAACAGATGACCGTAGCCCTATCGGTTTCGCTGAGAGTGCACGCACAGCAATCGAATCCGGTCACATTGCGTTTAAGGTTGCCCCTTTCGATGAGGTTAGTACGAGAATTTGTGCTCAAGGCGACGGTGAGAAAGCGATGCAAGCTGGTCTGGATAGAATTGCCGCGGTAAGAGAGATGATTGGGCCAAACAAGCGTTTGATGGTGGACTGTCATTGGCGTTTTGATGAAAAAACTGCTCGCAAACTTAATCATGCTTTAGCTAAACTCGGCATTTACTGGGTGGAATGTCCACTACCCGAAGTAGAAAGCAATATACCTGCCCTTTCTCGGCTGCGTTACCAATGCAATGAGATGGGTATACATCACGCAGGACTCGAGACAAACATAGGCTGGGACAGTTTTCGGCCCTATTGCGAAGGCGGGGCCTACGACGTAGTCATGCCTGATATAAAATACATCGGCGGGATCCATGAATTGCAGCGCACAGCAGAAGAAAGCGCATTACTTGGAATCGAGGTCTCCCCGCATAATCCGAGCGGCCCCATAGCCCATGCGGCAAGTTTACAAATCTCTAGAGTCTTAGCTGACTTTGATATGCTCGAGTTACAATTCAACGAGAGCCCCCTATTTGACCAATTAGTAGCAACACCCTTTCGACCCATTCAAAATGGCTTAACCAAAACACCAGAAGGTCAGGGATTAGGCGTCAACCTCGTCGATGCTATTATGCAGAAAAATTTCGAATCCCAGACACTCGAATGGGATTAGGCGGACTAAGCACGATAGTCATACCAGAGATACTCTAATGCCTGCGGTAATAATTGCGCCTTCATCGCTCGATCGCAGTGCCCCGCATTACGAACGAAGCTAAATTGGTAAGGATAGCCTTTCTCCGCAAGAACATGAGCCATCCTTTGATTCGCTAAAACCCAATCATGCATATCATCCCGCATCACATTCGGGTTATAAAGATCGCGATCGCCAACACATAACCAGATTCGGAGTGGCTTTACTTTGCTGCGAGGAATAATCGACTTATGAAATTCCCACGCACCTCCGGGGATTTCAGGATTGTAAGGCCATTGCTGATTAATAAATGTTCCGGACAAACTCAGTACCCTTCGATAAAGGTCGTTACGGTACCAAGCCATAATTAATGCGCAGGAGGCACCAGAGCTGCATCCCATCGCGGCACGCCCATTAGGATTTTTCGTGAGCGTTACACCGCATTGCATCTCGACGAGGGGCAATACCTCGGCCTCAACAAATTCGGCATAAAGAGGCGACATCGTGTCGTATTCGAGACCCCTTTGACTACCCTGAGCGTCACCACCACCATTACTGATACTGATAGCAACCATGGAGGGAATACGCTGTTCTGAGATCAAAGCATCGAGTGCAGAAAACAACATATGATCAGGTCCATCCGCACCGACGATGAAAGGAGTCCCTGGCCTGCATTGATCTGGTACATAAACAGTAACCATACGCGAGTAAGAGGCTGGGTAGCTCGTACTAACTATTAGCCTAGCAGGGTTTTTTGGATCTGGTTTACCAAATGTTCCTTCCTTTCGCTTTATTCCTGGATAAATTTTACTGTCCCCAGACTCCAGCGGAATCTCATGGATAGTGCCATTTAGAAGAGAAGTGTCTTCCGATATCTCTGGCGCATCTTTATGCGTTGGACCCACAATAAAGTTACCATCAATATCTATCGGTGGATTATGGCCATCAACCAACATGGTTGCCGCGACGTAGCCTGCAGTTTGCGGATCGCGCGTGGGAGGGGAAAGAGGTTTCTCCATTGTAGACTTCTGATTTTGTCCTGATGTGATAATTATAGTCTACTTTAGTTAAAGTAGTGGTGAGTATTACCCAAACTGAGGAAACTGATGACAATTTACGTAATAGGTGGCATTAATCAGGACATTGTTGCAACGAGTGATAACCATTTGCGGCCAGGGGAAACCCTGACAGGGACCGGTTTAGCTTACTACCCTGGTGGCAAAGGAGCTAACCAAGCAATTGCTGCAGCGAGAGCAGGATCTCCCGTCACTATGATAGGATGTACAGGCGACGATGCTTTTGGAGCAGGATTACGCTCGTATCTTGCTGAGTCAGCGGTTGATATTTCCCGGGTTTCAGTAAGCAAAGATTCTCCTACCGGCACAGCCTTAATCATCGTAGCGAAGGGAGAAAACTCAATCATGGTTGTTCTAGGTGCAAATAAGGAGGTAATGCCCGAGTTTGTTAATGACATAAATCTCGAGAGTGATGACGTTGTTGTAGCTCAGTTTGAAACTCCCCTGGAAACCACCCTTCTGGCATTTGAAGCGGCAAAAAATGTTGGAGCAAGAACTCTTCTTAATCCATCCCCTATCAACGGATCGATTAATCAAGAACTTCTCGATGCAACTGACATCCTTGTCGTTAATGAACATGAGTTCACGTCGATTTTTAAGGCGCCTCTAGAGCCTTTGCTGAGTGGGAAGGCAAAGAGGCCAGAACAGTTCTTGGGGACTCTTGTTATCACGCTTGGAGAAAAAGGCGTCTCGACTTGGCACGGAGATGAGTCAATAAAACATGAAGGACGCGCAGTAGATGTCTTAGATTCAACTGGGGCAGGTGATTGCTTTATGGGCTATCTAGCTTCTGGATTACATGAAAAAAAAGGTCTGGATGCTGCTATCAACCTAGCAAATATCGCTGCGTCTATAAGTGTAACAAGAGCAGGCGCAGCCTCCTCGCTACCCTCTCGACGAGAGGTGGAGCAATCTCTACTCGACTGAGGATAAGAAGACCGCACTGCTAAAATAAAGAAACCCATGGCGTGGCGTCCTTCACGCCGGCAGCAAGCTGGTTTTGAAAAATACATTGAGGACAAGAACATGGGAAGGGTTATAGAGCTACTATCAGCTGACGGATTCCAGTTGGATGCCTACCTCACGATACCAAAGGGTAAACCAAAAGGCGGGGTTGTGGTAGTACAAGAGATTTTTGGTGTCAACGAGCACATTAAGGCAATAGTCAACGATTTTGCTGCAGAAGGATATGCTGCACTTGCACCTGCACTTTTTGACAGAGTCGAGAAAGGTTTGGCACTTGGCTACGCGGCTGATGATCGCACTAAAGGCGCGGAGATAGCGTTTAGCCAACTGGCGATGTCAACCACGCTCCAGGATCTAACAGCAAGTGTGGCCTATATGAAAACTTACGGAAGGGTTGGGATCGTAGGTTATTGTTACGGGGGTTTAATGTCATATCTCGCCGCATGCAACGTTGCAGAACTAACTTGCGCAGTCGCTTACTATGGTGGCCGCATCGTTGATCACCTCGATCAAACTCCAAAAACCCCGATAATTTTGCATTTCGGTGAACGAGACACACATATTCCTATGGAAGACGTTTTCAAAATCGCCTCCTCCAAACCCAACATTCCCGTATTTACCTATGACGCAGGTCATGGGTTCAACTGCAACCATCGCTCTTCCTTTGATGCTAATGCGGCCAAGCTTGCGCGCGAAAGAACGCTGCAACTTTTTGAACAAGAACTTTTCGCCAAAGAAAGTTAACTCTGGAGCGCCGTGTTGGGAACTAGTTCTGACTACTACGGTTTGGTCTAATAATTCGGCGCTGTTTAATTAAACCTGAGACAAGCGACGAAATTAAAGGATCTTCCTTTGAGTTCAGCATTAAAGACTCAAGCAGCAGAACACTGACGTACCTATCGTTGTCATTTACGGCCAGGTAAACGACTCTTAAAAGAATACTTTGATCTACATGATGATTTGCTAATAGTTGTAGCAGGGCGTACGCCGCACTCTCTTTTACAGTTGACCTGGGGAAGTTTGCACTTGTTGTGTTATTTCTTTCGTTACAATCTTCAAGGCGCTTAATCAACATATTGGCAAGATACTGCACATCACAGTCTTGTGCACGCGCAATCTGGCCCAAGCTATAGGCGGCATTTGACCGAAGTAGATCATCCTGATCCGAGTCCAAACAAGAGCCAAGAGCACTCACGGCTTCCCCTGATATCGCTGAAGCTACAGTACCTAAAGCAAACGCCGCCACTCGTTGTGTCCCCACTTGATTCGATTTTAAAGCTTCTATCAATCGATCAGTAACAGGTCTTCCTTTGATCCGAAGTCCATAACCCGATGCCCGCCGAGTACCTTCGGATTGACTATATAGACCTTCAATAAGTATCTCGGTAGCAACGTCAGTATCACTCATACCGAGAAGGTATGCTGCCTCGACTCTCTTATGTTCTTGATCACCCATCAATTGAGTAAATAGAACAGATGATTCCTGAATATCCTCGTCTATCCTGAATCCTTTGCTCCACTGCCAATTTTCTTTCACAACAGGACGAAGTTCTTTTCGACCGAAAATTAAATTAGGGATCTTTGTATATCGCTGTGCGGATCTTTGTGGCTCCTGGGTTCTCAGGAAATAAAATTTATACATAAATCTGTCATCGGAATCAGGCAAACTCCTAGAGCCCCTATGAATAAGATCATAGCTACCGATTAGCACCTCACCTTGAGGCACATAGACAAACCTTCTGTCTAAATCTGGTATCCCAATACTATTCAAACCCTGTTGTATCTGACGATCGCGATATTCGAGGTTGTTGTATCCACCGTCAAAGGTTCTATCCAAAGAATCGTCGGGATACCATGCTGCGCCCTTTTCAAAATCTTTGGTCCAATACTGAGAAGCAGCAACCACTTCGGTAGCACCGTTTGTCGAATCGACCTGCTGTGGATAATAAAAGAGCAAAGCCCAATCTGGTCGATGCGACCGATAATGTCCTCGCTCGTTCCAAGGAAGATTACCATCTTGATGAAAACCTTGATCGATGGTTCCACTCTTGTGAAGGTAGTGATGGGGGTGTAATACATAATTCTCACCCAATAAGCTTGTCAGAGTATCAACTACTTCCGGATCGAACAAAACATGATCAATCTCTGGAATAAGGGCACGAAGATTATCTCCTAAAATGTCGAGATGGGTCGTCTGACTCTGTAATTTATTGGCTTCTCGATGAAGACTCTGTGCACGCTTATAAAGACAATCATGTTGTTGTTTAGTCATTTCCGAGGGCTGGACAGTGAGGTAGCCATCAAAAAGGAATTTCAAAAAGTTGTCGTCGGATAAAGGCAAGTTAATAGCTTTATATACATATACCAGAAAAATATAGTCAATCAACGTATCGTTGTCGAGCCAGTTGGGTTAGGCTGCAGGCTGATCGTTTGACTAAAGGGTGAAGGAGGGAATATGCGATTTGGTTTCTGGCCAAATCCTCGGAGTAACTACGAGGATACTAAACAACTTGCAAACCATGCGGAACAGCTTGGTTATGATGGGATTTGGTTAGCAGACCACTTCCTACCAGAAGAACCTGAGCTTATTCCTGTTCACGAGTCATGGATCACAATGGCAGCCCTGTCACGAGACGTACCCAGAATTCGTATTGGAACCATGGTTTCCGGCAACACTTATCGACATCCGGCTGTTCTCGCCAATATGGTAGCAACACTTGATAATCTCAACGACGGAAGGACAGTATTAGGAATAGGTTCAGGTTGGCAACAAAATGAGCATGAGGCATACGGTCTCCCTTACGATACGATAGGAATTCGTCTGCGAAAATTAGACGAGGCGTGCCAGATTTTCAAAGGGCTGTTCAATAATGAATACTTTGACTTTGATGGCGAGTTCTACACGTTAAAACATGCCCCTCTGGAACCCAAGCCAAAGCAGGTGAAACTGCCTTTGATGATAGGTGGCGGTGGAGAGAAGGTGACCTTACGAATCGTTGCCAAATATGCAGATGAGTGGAACGTCTGGGGTGATGTGGATATTCTAAAACATAAGATGAAGATCCTTGATCAGCACTGCGAAGCTGTCAACCGAGATCCTACTGAAATTGAAAGGTGTGCTGTCGCTCTGTTATTTTTATCGGAAGACGAGAAGTATCTAAAAAGAATAAGAGCAGCGGAAATCGGAACTCCGGCGATCATCGGTACCGTAAATGAGTTACGCGATGTCATTGGTGCTTATGATGAAGCAGGGGTGGAAGAATTAATAATCCCAGACTTTACGCTCGGAACGCTCATAGGATCGGGTCAAAGAAAAAAGGACCTGATGGAAAAGTTCATTTGTGAAGTCGCTACAGTGGCGACCTAAAATTTTCGGGAGAAATAAAATGTCTGGATTACTTACGAATAAGGTAGCTATTGTAACTGGGGGCGCAGGGGGAATAGGAAGCCGAATTGCTAAGGCATACGCAAACCAAGGAGCAAAAGTTGTAGTAGCGAGCCGAAGCCAGGAGAAGCTTGATAAGATAGCACAAGAGATTGAGGCATCTGGGGGAGAAGCGTTCGCGATTTCAACGGATGTCACCGTTCCGCGGGAAGTGGACCATATGGTAACTAAAACAATCGAACGATTCGGATGTATTGATATTTTGGTCAATAATTCTGGCGGAGCGATGTTCATTAAATCACCAAATGACCTCGAACCTGAGGAGTGGGATGCAGCAATAGGACTAAACTTAAGCAGCGTTTTTTTCTGTAGTCGCGCGGTTAGCCAACATATGATAGAGAAGAATAGTGGCAAAATTATAAATATTTCATCTGTTGCGGGAATGCGGCTTTCGCCCCCATTCGTGCACTACGGCGCAGCAAAAGCCGGGGTCATTAATCTTACGAAAAGCCTCGCTGTCTGCTGGGCGCCCAATAATATTAATGTCAACTGTATTGCCCCGGGATTAACTGCTACCGAGGGTGTTGCCAACTGGTTACCGGAAAAGACCAAGGAAGATGGCACGGCTGTGCCGCCATTACTCTATCCTCCTAATCCCGAGGACGTAGCAGATCTCGCAATATTCCTAGCTTCCGAACTCTCTTCTCACCTTAGCGGAGAACTATTCCCGATTCGTTCGTTAACAGAACTTGCATGATCAAGAGATAACAGGGTAAGTATTATGGCCAAGAAATTCCATTGTGTCTTGTATGAAACAAACGACTCTCTAGCGTTAGTTACCATCAATCGACCGGAGAAGCATAATGCTATTTCCCTACAAACGTTAGAAGAACTGCAAGCTTCCGTGGATATGGCGGAAAAGGATGAATCTATTCGGGTTGTAGCAATCACCGGCGCAGGAGGCAAAGCTTTCGCGTCTGGTTCAGATCTTAATGAGGTAGCTCAAAGGGACCTTAAAAAGGCCCTTGAACCAATTGTTCAGGGTCTCGCGGCGCAACTTGAAGCAATACCGAAACCCACAATTGCCGCTATTGATGGCATCTGTATGGGCGGTGGACTCGAAATTGCGCTCGGATGCGACCTTCGTGTTTGCACTCCGAATAGTCGTTTTGGGACTCCAGAAGGGAAACTGGGCATAATCCCGGGCGGGGGAGCTACAGCGCGGTTACCGAGGATTGTCGGTCGAGCTTGGGCAATGGAAATGATGCTAATGGGTGAGCCAATTACTGCAGAGCAAGCACTTCAAATTGGTCTTGTTACTAGATTAGTGAAACAGCATGATTTACTAAACGAAGTTCAAAGGATGGCAGAGCATTTGGCCTCCTTTGCACCTTTTGTGCCTCAGTTTATGAAGACAATGATCCATAGGGGTATGGAAGGCAGCCTATCTTCAGCACTCGCCATGGAAAAGTTTGGTCAAGGAGCTCTAATCCAAACAGAGGATAAAGAGGAAGGAATAGATGCCTTCCTGAATAAACGTACACCAAATTTTAAAGGTAAGTGAGTTGTTCTTAAGAGGGGACAGGAAAGATAAGGGGAATTTCTTTGACTGAAATAGATAACAGCATCACTAAAGAGGCTGGCCCTGCAGATCGCAGAAGGAAAATAAACTGGCGAACGAAACTCCTTTTTTCATCCGGAGCATTCCAGGAAGCCACGGTCGTTGCTGCAGGAGTGGTAACCATTTTGTTTTACAATCAGATAATAGGGGTTTCGCCTGGACTTTGCGGGACAGCGTTTCTAATCGCGAGTATTGTGGATGGCATAACAGACCCTCTTGTGGGTGTTTATTCTGATCGTTTCAGAAGTAGATGGGGTAGACGTCATCCCCTAATGCTTGCCTCGGCTTTACCCATCGCTGTGACTTTTTACTTTCTCTACCAACCAATTGATGGTCTGAGTGAGACAGGGTACTTCATTTGGCTTACCTTTTTTTTAGTTAGCATGCGAATTAGTATTACTTTTTACAATATCCCACATGATGCATTCGGTGCTGAACTTACTGACGATTACACAGAGCGCACATCAATTTTTGGATATAACACAGTAGTTGTAGCGCTATCTGCGACTATGATGGTTCTAATAGTTTACTTTGTGATCTTCCCTTCAACACCGGAATACGATAACGGCCTCCTAAATGAAACGCGATACTTTTTACTAGCCTCATTAGGGGCCGTCACTATCTTCGTGTCAGTTCTAGTCTGCGCGTTTGGAACAATCGATCAAATTCCGTACATGCATCACGTTGAAATTAGAGAAAAAATTGACTATCGGGTATTTTTTCGAGAATTGCTTACGCTGATGCAAAACTCCTCATATATTGCGATCTGTCTCAGCATGCTTACCATATACTCAGCACTCGGTATCTTGGGTGTTGTCTCCACGTATGCTTACGTCTACGTGTATGAACTTTCAACGGAACAAATGACACTGCAAGGTATTATGAAACTTCCAGGCGTTTTTATAGCGCTGCCACTAGTAGCCTTGTTAGCGAAATGGTTAGACAAAAAACAGATTTTTATGGTGACGGTATTTATCACTGGAGTATTTACCGCGACACCTCATATACTGAAAATGCTTGACTGGTTTCCCGGTAACGAGTCTTACTTTTTGCTTTTCGCGCTATTCGTACCACTCTTAATTGGTACGATAGTCACACCAGTTACCTCTATTATTCTCGATTCACAGTTAGTTGATGTTACGGACCTTCACGAGTATCAAACCGGTTCGAGAGCAGAAGGTGTCGTCTTCTCTGTTCGTAGCTTCGCGATCAAAGCTACAAGTGGTTTCGGTGGACTGTTTGCAGGTTTTGGCCTTACCTATATCGGCTTCCCAGACAGTGCGGAAGTTGGCTCGTTATCAGCAGAAACAATTAGTGGTTTACTTTTCATGAATGGTCCTTTGTATTTGCTACTTTACCTTCTCGCTAGTCTATTCATGGCGCTCTATGCTTTAACTAAAGACCGACATTCCGATATCTTATCGGAGCTTGAAAAACGAAGAGATGATTTGAGGCGGTCTGCACATTCCTCACATCAGAGTGAAGCGATTGGTTCTGAGGGCTCAGGAAAAAAGTAAGCACTTACTTGTCATAAACATTGAAGTTTATGACAAGTGGAGCAGATGTTAGGAAGCGATCGACTCCAAAGGCAACCATATTTTTATGAGTATTTTAAGCAACACCAGAAGCGTAAAAGAACTTCTAACAGCTCTAAGGTTGAACAACATAACGTCGTGAACTAAGCAACTATCTAAGCATCTCGCCGAGGTTCATAAGAAATTCGTTGTAGTCTTGTTCACCAAATCCAGTAGAGTCTAGCTCCAAAACATGACCACCAATGTCTAACGGGTTTTGGTATAAGCTTGATAGTTCATCCAAATTGAAATTTTGTGCCAGTAATTTATCAGGATGGCCGGGATGCCTCTCGCCACTCTCAGCGCGCCTCTTATAGCGATCAGCTAACTCTGCACCTTCGGCCTGACAGAGGACTTGAAATGGCGTCACTGTATACCTTGAGATAATCGATCGCATTGTATCCGAATGCTGTCGTCGGAAATTGCAATCTACAATGAAAGGGGAGCCAGACTCTAACTGCCTCTCAATAAGATAAAAAAGAATCGATATTGCAGCATTATCCATTCGTCGACCCGATAACGGATCAGCTGTATCCATCGCTGTAGGTAACCCAAACTCGTCAAAAATGACTTCTTTAATTCCGTCCTTGCTGAGGTAGGGGATTTGCAGTGAGCGCGCTAGCTTAGTACTTACAGTTGTTTTACCTGTTGCAGGGCCTCCAAGCACAATGAGGAAGTATTCCGCCAAGACAATTCAGTCAATAAACTTGGAGGCAGAGTCAACACTGGCATCATCATGGATAATTGCTGCAAGCGCAGCAGTCATAGCCTCGACCTTATCATGCCCCCAGATATTACGACCTATACATATGCCAACCGCGCCTGCATCCATAGCATCCCTAACCATAACGAGGGTGTCGCGATCAGACTTCGCCTTT
>MDTE01153981.1_pt1 | contig 37897 bp, 39 predicted proteins | sample 811231 | NCBI WGS metagenome assembly MDTE01 (sample SAMN05326651, study PRJNA326480) | marine metagenome | isolation source: seawater | place: Indian Ocean: Red Sea | collected 2010 | reverse complement strand
GCATCGGCACTCTTATAATCTTCACTATCATGGTAATCCTATCAGCCGTAATACAAAAGATATGACACTGATTCAGCTACCAAATACGGACACCAGAACGTTCATAGACACGATCCAGATAACTATCCATATCTTTGGCTACATATCTAAAACATAACCCTTAAAATTAATTAAGAATCTGGTTAATTATTACTGTAAAAATAGGTAGTTAATTTCTCGGTGGTTGTAGTTAGGTTGTAGTTTTCTTAAAATTAGGTGATTTTAGAGAGTTTTTTCTTGAGATTGAAATGAGTTTGGTGGAGCCTGCGGGACTCGAACCCGCTACCTCCTGCTTGCAAAGCAGGCGCTCTCCCAGCTGAGCTAAGGCCCCAATATTTTTAAACACCAATCCATACTATCATAGTAAATATATTAACTTTTATTGTAAAAAAATAATTTTTTTATAACTATGATTAGAAATTAAAACAATTATAAAGTTATATAATCCTTCTTATAACAATAAAAAGATAAATATATGTCTCCTATCATGTTTGGCTTTGCCATACAAAGAAAAAAAATATTGGAATCGGAAATAGAGCGATTTATTACTGAAATGCCTGCATTTGGAGCTAAAAAAATTATACTAATTGGTGACTTAGTAAACGGAAAAATTAATTCTGACAGTGGAATAGAATTAATAATCACTCAAGATACTAATGATCCTCATAAAGATCGCTCAGATTTCTGGATAACTCATCTTAGGCCTTCTGTTAAAACAGATTTTCATGTGTTCACACCAGAAGAATTTGATTCTTTATGCCTTCAAGATAATTTCGTTACACAGTCACTATCATTTGGTGAGACTTTATACGATGGATAAAAACTTATCAGTAAATTGGTTCAAGCAATCTGAATATGATTTTAAATCTGCAAAATCTAATGCTGAAATAGGTAACCACGCATTAGCATGTTTTTTAGCATATGAATCAACTGTAAAAATCGTTAGTGGATATTTATATAATCAAGGAGCAGAATTTGTTTGGGGCTCTTCTCTTTCTGATCTATGTGAAGATGCTATGGTTTTTGATCCATCATTTGATTTAGTTAAATCCGTAGCAATGCTACTAGATAAATATTGTTTACCTACTAGGTTTCCTACAAATTTACCAGGAGACCCACCATATGAAGTTTATGATAATAATGATTCTTCAAGAGCTATAGAAATAGCAGATGAAGTTATCAAAACTATAAAAAGTCGTTTGTAAAAGGAGATTTAAAATGAAATTTGGATTCTTTATGATGCCATTACATCTTCCATCTGAAAACCCTGTACTTTCATTTGATAGAGACCTAGAGATGATCCAATATGCTGAAGATTTGGATTATGATGAATTTTACGTTGGGGAACATCATACAGCATCATGGGAGCCAATACCATGTCCTGAAATGTTTTTAGCTAAAGCATCAGGATTAACAAAAAATATAAAACTTGGTACTGCTGTTGTAAGCGCACCTATACATCATCCTTTTTTATTAGCAGAAAGATTTGCATTTCTTGATCAACTTTCAAGAGGTAGAGCTATAATGGGGTTAGGCCCATGTGGTCTTCCTCCTGATGTTAAACTATTTAATATTCCACCATCTGAATTAAGGGAAAGATTACATGAATCAATTGAAATAATGGTTCAACTTCTAGAATCAGAAAAACCAGTTTCATATACTGGAAAATACTGGGACATAAAAGAAATGTCCATACAAGTAAAATCCTATCAACAACCTAGACTAAAAATGGCTCTCGCTACTTCAGGGAGTCAAAGATCTCTTGAGTTAGCTGGAAGGTATGGAGCAATACTTTTCTCTCCAATGGCTGCCCAAGGAAAAGGAACTTTACCACTCAAAGATCATTTCTTTCATGCAAAAAAAATTGCAGATGAAAATAATCAATCTTTTGAAAAAGAAGATTGGAGATTAGTAACATATATATATTTATCAGAGACTAAAGAGCAAGCTTGGAGAGAAGTAACTGAAAATATTCAAAGAGATATGAAAGAATACTTTTGGGTAATAAATGGAGGAACATTACCTGAGTGGGCAAAAAATAAAAGCGATTCTGAAATTACATCTGAGTTAATAGCAGAAAAATCTAGATGGATAATAGGAACACCAGATGATGCAATAGAAGAATTAGAAAAAATAAATACAGAAGTAGGTGGAATGGGAGGTTTAATGTTAACTACACATGAATGGGTATCTCCAGAAAAACAAAAAAAATCAATAGAATTATTTGCTAGATATGTTATTCCTCATTTTAGAGGCCATACAAAAGATTTAGTAAATGAATGGGAACATACGAAAAAAATGAGTTCTACGGGAGAATTACCAAGATTACTTGGATCAAATTTAAGTTCTAATTATCCTCTTGGTGGAAATAGGACTAACATTAACCCTTTAAAATAATGAAAATCACGGATATAAAATTAACACCACTTAAAATTGGTAAAACTTTAGTAAGGATTCAGACTAATGCCGGTATAGAAGGATGGTCCGAAGCCTCTGGATCTAACCAAAGAGAGGGAATCCTATCTTCGTATATTAATCAAATTATAAAACCTTTACTTATTGGAGAGAATCCAATTGATATAGATAGACATTGGGAAACATTGGCATTAGGAAAAGGAGAGTATGTTTATAGATTACCATCATATATAGTAGGCATCATAGATATAGCTCTTTGGGATATTATAGGTAAAGAATCTAACTTACCATTACATAGTTTAATGGGAGGAGCAGCGAGAAAAAAAATCCCATTATATTGGAGTGTAGGTAGTGGATGGAAAAAAAGTCCTGATGAAATGCTTAAAGATATTAAGAAAGGTTGGGAACAAGGATTTAGAGCTTTTAAGATCAGAATGGACTGGAAAGGATGGAGGCAAGACTATAATCCAGAAAAAGATTTCTTAATATTTGAAAAAATAAGAAGTTTTTTGCCTGAACATATATATCTTGGTTTTGATGCAAATAATGGATACTCTGTAAGCACAGCAATACAACAGGGTAGAAGATTTGAAAAATTAGGTATTAATCATTTTGAAGAACCAATACCTCATTATGATTTAAAAGGTCTCAAACAAATATCTGATACCCTAGATGTAGCAGTTTCTGCAGGTGAACAAGACGGGTATAGATGGTGGTTCCAATATTTAATTTCGTTAGGAAATCCAGATATTTTACAACCCGATATATTAAATGCTGGAGGACCATCAGAAGTGAAGAGGATTTTCGATATTGCAACAAGTTTAAACAAACCCGTAATGCCACATAGTCCTCAGGCCGGAATAAATAGTATTGCTTCAATTCAAGTTTATTCAACCGTTCAAAATGGTATTAGACCTCATGAATTTTCAACTGAATTTTCTGGAAATTTAGACGATATTTCAGAACTATATGGAAGCCATGTTGTACCAGAAAAAGGAATGATAAACATAAATGATAACCCTGGATTAGGTATAGAATTAAATGAAAAATTAATACAAAAATTTAAACTATAATATTTCGAAAACTATTTTTTATTTATAAGCAATTCATACAACATTTATCTACCCAATGCCCTGGAGTAACTTCTACTAAACCCATCTGAATTTTTCCTTCACTACATTGTTTTGATGGATTTGGACATCTAGTCTGAAAAAAACAACCATTAGGTCTATCTATATTACTTGGTAATTCCCCCTTTAGAATAATGATTTCTTTGTTTTTCTCTAGTTCTGGATCTGGTTCAGGTACAGCTGATAAAAGTGCTTTGGTATATGGATGACGAGGAGAGTTAAATATATTATTAGATTCAGAAATCTCCACTATTTTACCAAGATACATTACAGCTACTCTATCACTTATATTTCTCACTATAGATAGATCATGAGAAATAAATAAATAGGCTATTCCTAAATCAATCTGTAACTTTCTAAGTAAATTAAGTATTTGAGCTTGAATAGATACATCTAGAGCTGATACAGGTTCGTCTAAAATTAATAAGTCAGGCTGAGTGGCTATTGCTCTAGCAATACTTATTCTTTGTCTTTGACCTCCACTAAATTCATGTGGGTATCTATTTAAATAACTTTCACTTAAACCCACCATTTTTATAAGATTTTTAACTCTACCGATATATTCATCGATATTTTTATATAGTTTATGTACTTTTAGTGGCTCTCCTATAATATCCGAAACTCTTTTTTTTGGATTAAGAGATCCATAAGGATCCTGAAAAACCATACCTATATTTCTTCTAGCTTTCATTAAATCTTTAGATTTACAAGAATAAATATCAATATCGTTAAATATAATTTCACCTGAAATATTCTCTCCAAGTCCCACAATAGATTTTGCTATAGTGGATTTACCTGATCCACTTTCACCCACTATTGAAAAAGTTTCTCCAGGAAAAATGGAAAATGTTACATCATCAACGGCATTAACCCTACCTATTTCTTTAGGAAAAAAAATTCCACCTTTTAAAGAATAATGTATCTTCAAATTCTTAATATCTAAAAGAGAATTTACCATAATAATACTTCTCTTAAATTTAAATAATTTTGTTCTAAAAATTTATTAATTTTAGTAAAATATTCAATCCTTCTCATTTATATCTTCTTTTTGAATAGTAGCTAATTCTTTAAATATCGGTCCTGTAATTCTAGGTACAGAATTTAAAAGACCAATAGTATATTTATGTCTTGGATTCTTATATACGTCTTCACAAGATCCATATTCAACAATCTTGCCCTTATTCATTACTGCAATATTATCGGCATAACGAGCAACTATACCTAAATTATGAGTAATTAATAAAACTGAAAGTCCTAAATTTCTTGAAAGTTCCTTGATTAATTCTAAAATTTGGGCTTGAATAGTTACATCCAATGATGTAGTTGGTTCATCAGCAATTAGTAATGAAGGTTCACAAGATAGAGCCATGGCAATCATAATTCTTTGACGTTGGCCCCCACTAAATTGATGAGGATAATCTTTGATTCTACGTTTACCATCTGCTATACCTACCATTTGTAAAAGTTCTAAAACACGATCAATACTAGAATTTTTAGACATGCGTAAATGCTTAATTAAAGATTCTGAAATTTGCTCGCCTATATTCATAATAGGATTTAGAGAGGTCATTGGTTCTTGAAAAATCATACCTATCTCTTTACCTCTGACTGATTGCATTTCATTTTCAGATAATTCAAGTAGATTTCTATTATTAAAATAAATTTCACCATTTAACTTTCCCGAATATTTTGGAATCAATCTAATAATAGATAATGCTGTAACACTTTTACCGCAACCACTTTCTCCTATTAAACCCAATGTCTCTCCTTGTTTAATTTTAAAAGAAATCCCATCTACAGCTTTAACTATCTCTCCGTTAGGAAGATTGAAAATAGTTTTTAATTCTTTAATACTCAACAAAGACATTAACTTATCTTACTCTTACGAAATAAATAATAAAAATTAAAATAGGTTTTTGAAGTAATTAATTTATTTCGGTTTTTGATTATCTAATAGATAATTAATTATCAAAAGAAATTATCTATACTTAATTCCCGGGTGGTCTAATGGTAGGACAGAGGACTTTGAATCCTCTAGTCCAGGTTCGAGTCCTGGCCCGGGAGCCAAGACAATTTTATTTATTACTTAAGCTCCACCTTAAATCCAGATTCCTCTGTTGCAATACTCCAAGGTGTATCAACTACCCAGTGATCAGTTTCAAGTTCTACCAAAGGAGGTCGTTCATTGGCCCATTTATGATTAGAATCAACTTCAAGGGGAGTTCTTGACATAAAAACATCACCTGGTGGAGGATCTATAGGAGAAACAACCTCTCCAGGTAAAAGAAATTCACTCCTAACTATGTCAGGATGAGAAGGAAGTGCAGCAGAAACTAAAGCATTTGTGTATATATGTTTAGGATCCTCAAATATTCTTTCTGTATCTCCCATTTCTTGAACAACTCCAAGATACATAACTGCCATTGTATGACACATATATCTCACAGTAGCTAAATTATGAGCAACCAATAGATATGCAAGACCATGTTGCTCTTGTAAATCAACTAATAAATTCATTATCTGTGCTCTAATAGAAACATCAAGAGCCGAAACGGGCTCATCAAGGCATATTACCTTTGGATTTAATGCCAATGCTCTAGCCACTCCAATTCTTTGCCTTTGCCCACCTGAAAATTCATGAGGATATAAATTTGCTTGATAAGGATTTAAACCAACTTCTTCTAATAAAGTTCCTACCCGTTCTTTAATTTGTGCCTTAGTCTGGTTGGTAGCTATTTCCAAAGGTTCTCCAACAATACTTCCTACTCTCATTCTTGGATTTAGAGATGACCATGGATCTTGAAAAACAGCCTGAACATTAGTTCTGAATTCTTTCTTCCCTGCAGCAGACATAGTTGCAACGTCTTCACCTTCATAAAAGATTGAACCCTCTGTAGTATCTTCTAATCCTAACAAAACCTTTAACGTTGTAGTTTTACCACATCCTGACTCTCCTACAAGACCGAATGTTTTTCCTCTTTCTATATCAAAAGAAACATCATCAACCGCTTTTAAAAATGTTTTCTTACCTATCCCGAAAAGATTATTCCCAACGTTATACCATTTTCGTAAATTTCTAACGGATAGTACAGAATCAACTCCAGGCTTACAACCAGGTGCTGATCCAACTTTATTTTTAGTCGTTGTCATAAAATTCCTTTTCCTAAACTAAAATTAATAATTTACTAAATGCTTATATTTATCAAAATCTGCAACAGAAGATCTAGATAATTGTACCCAATGTCCAGATTCTACCTCTACAAGTTCTGGATCAATAGATGCATCTTTCTCATCATATTTTAACGGTGAACGAGGAGCAAAAGAATCACCTGGAGGTAAATTGTGAAGTAAAGGAGGCTGTCCTTCTATTTGAGCTAATCTACCGGTTTTCTCTTCCAATTTTGGAACAGAATTTATCAGAGCTTTTGTATATTCATGTAAAGGTGAATTAAAAATTGTCCTAACATCAGCTAATTCAACAATTCGTCCAGCGTACATAACAGCAACTCTATCGCACATTTTAGCTACTATACCAAAATCATGTGTTATAAATACAATTCCAACACCTTCTTCTTGTTGAATTTGACGTAGTAATCTAAGATAAGCCGCCTGTATAGTAACATCCAGAGAAGTAGTTGGCTCATCAGCTATAATTACTGAAGGCTCTGAAGATATTCCAATAGCACCTACCACTCTTTGTCTCATACCTCCAGAAAGTTGATGTGGATAATCTTTAGCTCTAGAATCTGGAGCGGGAATTCTAACTTTTTTTAAAGAATCTACCACCCTTTGGAATAGACTGGTCCCTTTCAAGCCTTGGTGGATTCTTATAGCTTCTCCAACTTGATTTTCGATAGTAAATACTGGATTTAAAGCTTGCATGGGATCTTGCAAAATCATCGAAATTTCTCCACCTCTAACAGATGTCATTTCTCTTTCTGATAATTTCAATAAATCTCTTCCATTTAATATAACTTCACCGCCTGTAATTTCACCAGGAGGTGAAGGAATTAACCTCATTATCGATAAAGCAGTTACAGACTTTCCAGAACCTGATTCTCCTACAACACCAAGAGTCTCTCCCCTTTTGACATTATAGCTCACTCCATTAACAGCCTTTACTGTACCCCATTTAGTAGTAAATTGAGTCTGTAAATTTCTTAAATCAAGAACAGTTTCTGAGGTAGCTGCACTTTTTCCAAAACCATCAGTATCAACATCTAAAGACTCAGAAAGTAATTCTTCTTTCTCTGTATCAGTAATCTTTGTAGCTTTTGCCATAATGTAATCCCATTAGTTGAAATAAATAAATTTTACCTATACTTTACAATAAAATATCACAAAAGTAACATGAAATTTATATTATTTATTACTAAAAAATAAGACAGTGTATATTAATTCACTAGTTATGATTTAAAATCTTAGAAATTTCTTTTATTGATTCATCTAATCCTGACACCAAAAAGTCAATTTCCTCTTTATTTATAGATAGTGGAGGGCATATAGAAATAATATCACCTGCCCTAAAAGTAACTATTTTATTTTTATAGATTAAATCTGGTAGTATTTTACTAATATTAAAATCCGACGAAAACCCTTTTTTATTTTTCTTATCCTGCACTAACTCAACTGCTGCCAATAATCCTAAACCCCCTCTAACATCTCCAACAATTTTATGTTTCTTAAGATCATTAAGCTTTTCATATAAATAAAAACCTAATTTTTTTGAATTACCAACTAAATCTTCTTCTTCAAAAATCTTGAGATTTTCTATACCTGCTGCACATGCTATAGGATGTCCACCAAAAGTAATTAAATGCTTAAAAGTTTCTTTATCTCCCCCCACGAATGCATCAGATATTTTTTTTGTTACAATAGCTGCACCTAAAGGAGCATATCCACTTGTCAAAGCTTTTGCAACAGTAGTTATATCTGGTTTCACATCCCAATTCATTGGACCAAAGTATTCTCCTAATCTTCCAAAACCTGTAATAACTTCATCTGCTATTAGTACAATATTGTATTTATCTGCAATTTCTCTTAATCTTTGCCAATATTCAGCAGGAGGAATTTGAATACCATATGCTGCAGAAACGGGCTCGGCTATTATAGCCGCAATAGAATCTGAACCTTGATGCTTTATTACTTCCTCAAACTCATTGGCACATTTAATTGCAACATCTACAGGACTCCCATCAAATGGAAGTCTATAAGAATTCCAGTTAGTTACATGAATTGCACCAGGCATTAAAGGTCCCATAGGGTCTGCTGTTAATGCACCTCCAAGACTAACAGCCATAGCAGTACCTCCATGATAAGAGTATCTCCTACTAATTACTTTATAAGCATTTGGTTTACCATTTAGTATAGAAAATTTCTTTGCCATCTTGATGGCAGTTTCTACAGCTTCAGCACCACCTGAAACAAAAAAAACTCTAGCTTTATTATCATGGTATAAAGAAGCTATTTTAGATGATAGTTCTATTTGTGATATAGATGCTGACATAGATGGAGGTGATTCAATATCAAGCATTTGATTATAGACTGCTTCCGCTATTCTTTTTCTTCCATATCCTGCCGCTTTATACCATAATCCTCCCATAGAATCTAGAAATTTATTCCCATGAATATCCTCTACCCATACCCCTTTTCCCTTAACAAAAATATTCAGGTTCCCTTTCCAGTCATTCACTTGAGATGCATGCATAAACAGATGCTCCCCAGCTTGAAGTTGTAATTTTTCTATTTCTTGGCCTGAAAAAGTCATAATATTATAAAACCGTATCTATTTTTTTATTTTTAAACATATCTCTCCGCAAATACATTTTTCACAAAGATAAATTAATTTAGATACGTCTAAACCTAATGTTATAATTTTGTCTTTAACTTCAACCGTAACAACACCTCTATATTCTGCTATTTCTTTAACTGTAATTTGCGAACCTGGCAAAATATTATTGTTAGATAAAAATTTAACAAGATCTGAATCATCTTCAGGTATTCTATGTACAACCATCAATGTATTTAAAGAAGCACAATTAATTGTTACTAACGATTTAGGAACTTTATAACCTGAACCTGGTATCGGTTGACCAAAAGGATCTATTTTAGGATTATTAAGTTTTGATATTATATCAATTTCTAATTCATCTGACAGGGCATGTTCTAACATATGTGATTCAGCATTAACTCTATCTAGATCTACGCCGAGAAGATCTACTATCATCCTAGAAGCAATCCTGTGTTTTCTTATAAGGGACTCAGCTAATTTATTCCCTATATCAGAAAGTAAAATATCTCTATTCTCATTAGAATATATCAATCCTTCTTTTTCCATTCTCTTCAACATTCCAGAAACTGATGGTAATGATGTTCCTAGATTTTCACTTTCGGGGACACGCCTAAGCTGATCGACTAACTCCGAGTTAGAAACTCTTTGAAATCGTTCCATAACTACATATATTGACAACAAATAATTCTCCATAGCTTGAGTTAAATTGAAATCTTTTTTTGAACTTAATTTGGTTAATATTTGTTTTGAGGATTTAGACTTCAATTTCTTAATATTGGTTTAGCAATTATATTATGTATAATACTTATTTTATTACTACTCTTCAATGAAAATTAGAATCTATAAGGTTAAATTAATGTTTATGAATTGTTAAATATTATCTTCACTCAATTTAACTAATAAATTAAACGTTCTAGCAATAAATAATTACTTATCAAATATGATGATATAAAATAATACTTAAAAAAAAAATTATAATAATTTTCTTTTCATTTCCCGAGTAGCTCAGCGGTAGAGCAGCTGACTGTTAATCAGCGGGTCACAGGTTCGAATCCTGTCTCGGGAGCCAAAAACCAACAACTCAGCAAGGAAAATCATTGGAAGATAATATATTTATAATCTCCAGTATAATTTCTCCAATTTTTCTAGGTATAACAGTTGGAATCATTCATTCAACAGATGTAGATCATATTGTAGCAATATCTACATTTTCTAGAGATTATAAAAAAAGTTTCAAAAACTTTTGGGTGGGTGTTTCATGGGGTCTCGGTCATTCTACTCCTCTATTAGCTTTAGGATTATTAATATTAATAACGAAAGATTCCATATTAAGTTCATTTGATAATTTTGAAATTTATATGGAAGGATTTGTTGGAATAATGCTTGTATTTCTTGGCATTCAAGTATTCTTTAGGTTATTAAATGGAAATTTTCATATACATTCTCATAACCATAACGAAATTTCACATTCACATTTTCACGGTTCACATAAACATAATTTAGCTGATAAAGATATTCATCATTCTAAAAAACATTGGATCTTTCCTGAGTTAATTCCTTTTTTTAGAACTAAATCTTATGTAATAGGAGTTATACATGGCTTAGCTGGTAGTGGAGCAATAATTTTGACACTTATTGCTGATACAGAAAATATTTTTTCGGGTATATTAATTTTATTATCTTTTTCTATTGGAACCATGTTTTCAATGTCTCTTGTAGCAGTAATATTTTCTATCCCTTTTTCTATTTTGTCTGATAAAAATAAAGTTAAAGATTTTATTATTTTATTTGCAGGATCTCTCAGTATCATTATTGGGATAATTATTTTAATAAATACCTTTTAAAAAATAATTTTCAGATTACAGTGACAATTAGTTCAATATAAAATCTTTCATAAAAACTTGTAGACATTAATTTTAAAAGATACCCTTTAGTTAATATCTAAAGGTAATTACTAAATGATTCTAAATACGAGGGTATTAGTCCTAAATCAAAATTATGAGCCAATAAATGTATGTAATACAAGAAGGGCGATAAATCTTCTTGGGAAAAGAAAAGCTGAAAATGTGATAGATACTAGAGAATACTTGAGGTCCATTAATGATATTTTTGATAAACCAGATGTAATAAGATTATTTTATATGGTAAAAAGACCTCTCCAAAGAAAAAAGCTTACCCGAAAAGAAATATTTGAAAGAGATAAATTCCAATGTCAATATTGTGGAACTAGTAAAAAAACCCTAACATTTGATCATGTGGTTCCGCGATGTAATGGCGGAAATCTTTCTTGGACAAATATTGTGAGTGCATGTAAACCTTGTAATTTAAAAAAAGCTGGTAAAACACCAAAAGAAGCTGGAATGAAATTAATTAATTTTCCTCGAGAGCCAAAACCAAATAGATATTCTTTTATTGATCATGAAAAAATTAAAACTTCTTGGATTCCATTTATACCTTGGAGTAAAAAAAAATATTCAAGCTTAGAAATTAAGGAAAATATCCTAATATAATTATAAAATGTTTGAGGAGTAAATTTTTATCTAAATTTATCCTAACACTTAATTACTTGTAACTTACTTTTATGAAAAGATTTCTTATAGGAAGATTAGTTTTTGCTATTGTTAGTATAGTAGCTGCAACTTTTATAGTACTTGTACTTTCTAGAGCATCTGGCGATCCTCTATTGCTATACGCTAATTCAGGATATGGTCTTTCCGCAGAAGGAGAAAGAGTTTTAAGAGAAAGACTAGGATTGGACCACAATGTCGTTGTGCAGTATGGTCTTTGGCTTTCAAGAACCCTTAGAGGAGATATGGGAGAAACAATGCTCGATAGGAAACCTGTATCAAGAGTAGTTTTCACTAAATTACCCAATACTATTCAATTAGCTATCGGTTCATGGTTTATAGCAACATTTTTTGGGATTACTTTAGGTGTTCTTTCTGCAGTTAAAAGGGGTAGTAAAATTGACTACTTATCTAGAACTGTAGCTTTATTTGGTCAGGCTTTACCACAATTTTGGATTGCACTAGTATTAATATTAGTTTTCTCAGTATATCTAAAATGGTTACCTGCAGGTCTAAGAGGTGACAGTATTTGGGATATAAAATATTATATTTTACCTACTATTACCTTATCATCATCCGCACTAGCGGGATATTTACGTATAACAAGAAGTGCAATGTTAGAGGTAATGGATTCAGAATATATACGTCTAGCTAGAGCTAAAGGTGCAACAATTAACACAGTTATTTGGAAACATGCATTTAGAAACGCTCTAATACAACCACTTACAGTTGCAACAATGTTATTAGCAGGTTTTTTGGATGGAGCCGTACTAGTTGAAACTGTTTTTGCTTGGCCAGGGATGGGATCAGGTGTACTAACAGCAGTAAACAATAATGATTTTGCACTTCTACAAGGATATGTGTTTTTCTTCACCGTACTCTTCGTTTTTGCAACTTTTATTACAGATATATTATACGCTTTCGTTGATCCAAGAATTCGTTACGAATAAAAATCTATAAGCTACTTTTTCCGCCACCAACTACTATTGTTTCACCAGTAATATACTTAGAAGCATCCGAAGCTAAAAAAGCAACAGTTTTAGCTATATCTTCTGATTCTGCTAAACGTCCTAAAGGAATAGTATTCTTAGCATTATTAATTTTTTCAAAGTTAACTTTAGAAATAATATTTTTTTTCTCAGCATCACTTAACTTTTGAGATTTATCAATCCCATATTTCTTCTTCCCTACCATCAAATCCACTTCATCATGAAAATTTGTATTAACAACTCCCGGGGATACCGCATTTACCCTGATACCATATTTTCCTAGATTAGCAGCAGCTGTTACTGTCATATTCACTATTCCAGATTTTGCTATTGCGTAAGGAGGAGAAGATGTATTCCCCCCCGATGAAGAAATCGAAGCAATATTTATAATAGAACCAGATCTTTGGTTTATCATAATTTTCGATGCTTTTTGCATTAAAAAATATGGGCCTTTTAAATTTAGGTCCATAGTCCAGTCCCAATTTTCTTCAGTTACTTCTAAAAAATCTTGAGGTTTAGAGGCTCCAGCATTATTAACGAATACATCCAATTTATTATATCTCTGAATAATTTGTTGAAATAAATTATCTACATCATTTAATTTACTAGCATCAAAAATTCCACCATATACTTCTATACCATCATCTTTCAAATCTGAAATAGTATCTTCCAATAAATTGGATTTAACATCACTTAAATAAAGAGAAAAACCATTATGCCCCAACTCAAATGCTGTAGCTCTACCGTTACCTCTAGCTGCACCTGTTATAGCAGCTATATTTTTCGAATTGGGTTCATTCATTATAAAAAACCTTATAAATATTCTGATATCATCAAATAATTATTGAATTACACTAATAATATAAACTATAAATTTATTGAAAGTCGTAGAAATTCATTGTGATTAAGTTAACTCATAAAGAGAATAATTAACATAACAAAATCGTATTTTTTGGGATAATTCTAAAATGATAAACAATTTATCCAAAAACATTTTTTTCAATATTGTTCTTACAATTGCTCTTTCTGCTTTCATTTTTTCTTGTAACTCAAATAAAGATGAAAATATAGAAACTCAAAATATAGAAAATACTGTAATTCCTACTTATACGTCAATTCCTATTCCTGAAATACTACCAGAAAAATTTATCAAAGCAACTATTGCTGCATATGTTGAACAAACAGTAACAGCGTTACCAATAATAAAACCTATAGAAATAGTAAATACCGTGATAGTAGAGAGAATAGAAGAAAAAATTATTGAACAAACAGTAATTGTAGAAAAATTTATTGAAATACCTGTTTCAGTTATTATTACAGCTACCCCCACTATTACTCCAACACCAGAAAATACTCCTACTCCTACTCCAGAACCTACTTCTACGCCAGCACCTACTATTACACCCACGCCTACACCTACTCCTACTCCCACTCCTACATCAACACCTACTCCTGGTTTTCAAATCAATCCAGGAACCACACCTAAAGGTACTGCTGGGGCTAGTATTTTTCTAAATAATGCACGTGTCGTAAGAGATGATGGAATACAAGAATTTAATGCTTTTTCTACAGAAATAAGATGGAAAGCTAATGGAAATTGGGAAACGCTTCCACCTTTAGATTCTGAAGGGAAAATTAATGGAAGTCATGGATATATGGGTGCAGGAGTTTACGAAATAACAATTAGAGTATCAATAGGAAATGTAACAAAACAAATACAATTTAATGCAATTGTTAACTAACTTTTATACTAATTTTGAAATCTTAAACCCTAAATAAATAAAAAAAATCCCCAATAGGTTATTTAGAAAGATATTTATAATAAAATATCCTATTTGTCCATTAGAAACTAAACTTATATTGTCAAATGCAAATGTACTAAATGTAGTAAATGAGCCTAAAAATCCTACAAGTATAACTAAACGAATTTCAGGACCTATAATACCTTTATCTTCTGATAATGCCCAAATCAATCCAAATAAAAAAGAACCTAATATATTAACTAATAAAACCCCTAGAGGAAAATTAGTATTAGTATATTTCAAAAAAAATAAAGATACTGAATATCGTAATAATGCTCCAATACCACCAGCTATTATTAAGAAAAAAAATTTAGACATAATTTTTTTTAATCTACATCAATCCTTGGTGGAGGGTTTAATACTGGATGTATAGCTAATAATTTCCCAACTTTATTAGATCTGTTATAAATACCATGTCTAATACCAACTTCACAAGTAAAGATATCTCCTTCATCTAGATCAATTGCATCTTCATTATCATATACTGCTGTCAAGTTGCCTTCTAAACAAAACATCGATTCTTCATGGGCAGGATGAAAATGATTAGGCGCAATAGATCCTGGTGCAAAAGTTAATTCACTAAAATAAGTTGATTCAGAGCCAAGAAAATCTCCAACCATATCGTATCTTGAAATTCCTGGAAAAAACTCAAAGTTTTCGTTCTGAGATCTAACAAAAACAGAATCTGGAGGAGTATTAAATTTAAATTCAGGATCTTGAATTTCCTCTCTTTCGGGATTAATAACAGGATACACACAAATTAATCTAGCTACAGATGAACCTACATTTTTCAATCCATGCCCTGTTCCTTTAGGTGCTAAAATACAATCTCCGGAAGAGGCAGCAAACCTATGATTACCAACTCTAAATTCCATATCACCTTTAACTACAAAAATTGACTCCTCAGAATTTGGATGTTTATGATAAGAAGAACTAATCCCTGGTTCTACTGTTAAATCAGCAACAGTCATCATTTTTGATCCAGTAGAAGCATCAGCCATTTTTACTAATTCAGCACCAATAAATGGTTCAACTTTTTCTTGTGTACTTCTCCTATTTATTGTCATTTAATTATCTCCTATTCGAATTTTGTAATATAACTAGATATACCAAACACTATCCCAAAACATTAATTCATGTCTTGTACTTAGATAAAATATTCTTTTCATATTTATCTTCATTTCATCCGTCAACTGCACCTCAATACTATCAATATAATTTTTCAACCATATAGTCATTTCTTGATATTCTGATGAATTATATCCCTTAATCCATCGTGCATGAAAGGAATTTGAATCTAAGTTAGGTAGATTAGAGAACATTCTTCCTATCTCGTCATAACCCCATTGACATGGCAATAATGAAACAGCAATTTCATCAGCATTTCCTAAACTAGCGGTTTGAAGTAAATAATCAGTATATGAAAGTGTTTGTGAAGTAGGAACTGTTAACTCTAAATCTTTTGAAGTAATTCCAAAATCTTTGCAAAAGGATCTATGAAGATCCATTTCTGCATTTAAAGTTTCGTTAAGCAATTCAGACCATTTAGACATAACATCTAAATTACTACTTTTTGAAATCGCAATAGAAATAACTTTACAATATTGAATTAAAAAAAAATAATCTTGTTTCATGAAATTTTGAAAATGCTCTAAAGATAAAGTACCGTCTCCAATTGATTTCACAAAAGGATGTTCTTTATGTGCCTTTATCCATATATCTGAGCATGAATTTTTAAGTTTATTCGAAAATTTCATTGAATTAATTCACCACTTTTATGTTTATTTTTTCTCCATTACTAAATTGAGATAAACTAGTAGGATCTGAATCCATATATCCTATAACTTTTACAGGTGAAGCAGGGCGTATTTCTTCTTTCTTACTCATCGGAGTTGGACCCCAAAAAATACAAAACGCATTCCCTGGTGGCCAATATGCTATATCACCTTTATTCACTACTTCTCTTAAATTTTCAGAAGGATTTTCATAAATTGATATAGGAAAATAAATCTCATCACCCCAAAATTGTATATCCGATTCTAATGGGAACTTAGATATTATTTTTTTTGTGAAATCATTAATTTCTAAATATCCATAAAGTGTAATATTTGATAAATTAATTTGAATTTTTTGTAACATAAAAATTTTTGATTTTTTCTCCACTAAATTATTCTTTTTTCTTCACATAAATAAAAACTACGTTTATAAATATACTAAATATAAATTTAATAACTTGAAATATCAAAATATTCTTACAGGCATTATTCTAGCAGGTGGCCAATCTAAAAGATTAGGACTTAGCAAACCTAAACCACTAATTAAAGTGGGAGGAAAACTATTGTTATCAAGAGTAGCCGATTCTATTAGACCACTATGCAAAGAGCTTATATTGGTAGTTGCCTCTGACCAAAAAGATGATATTCCTGATTTAGGGATTGCCCTAGGTATGCATGTAATTACAGATACAAAAAACTTTAAAGGTCCATTAGCTGGCATACATGCAGGACTATCATCATCTATATCACCATTATCTTTTGTAGTTGGTGCTGATTATCCATTCATATCAAAAAAACTTATTGAAAAAATGCTTGCTATATCCACATCTAATTTCAATAAATCATACAGTGCAGTCATACCAAAATATAATGGTTTCTTACATCCATTACATTCTATTCTCCCGAAAATTGTATGGGAGAAATATATTTTAGATGAATTACATAAAGGAGAAAGTTCTATAACAAAATTAATCTCAAAATCTATGGAAAATAATTTACATAAAATTGAGATAATAAATGAAAAAGAAATAGGATTACTAGATCCTATGTTTATGAGTTTAATTGATATAGATGATAAAGAATCTTTAAATTTTTCCAGAAGAATAGTAGAAAAAAGATGGGATTTAAAGAAAAATTAATATCTTAGAGCTTCAGCCGGACTAATTTTTGAAGCCTGTTTTGAAGGTAAAAAAGTAGTAAGAAGAGAGAAAAAGAAAGCAATAGAAATTACAATAACTACGTTTATCCAAGGTATTGAAAAAGTTACACCCTCTGATCCAATAGTGTCATAGATATTCCAGGCTATTAATGAACCAAGAGCTATTCCCAATAAAGAACCAATAATAGAAACAATAGCAGATTCCATTAGAAACTGTATCTGAATCATTCTTTCTTTAAATCCTATAGCTCGCATCATACCTATAGATTGCCTTCTTTCAACAACAGCTCGAAAAGAAATTACACCTAAGGAGGCTACACCAACTAACAAACCTAATCCCATGAAACCTTGAAATAATTGATTAAATGCATTTGATTGGGATTGTTCTTGATCTATTTCATCCATTATATATTTTGCTTTCATTCCATGATTTATAAATAATGTCTCTAAAATTCTTGTAATTTCAGAACCACTACTGTCATTAGAAAGTTTAAATTTATATACGGTAAAAGGAACAGGTTTACTAGAAATTTTTTCAATTATTGAATAATTCATATATATATTATTTCTACTATTCTCATAATTATCTGCAAATTGATCTAAAACACCTATAATTATTACTTCTTCTAATCTATCCATATCACCCTGACCAAGTGGAGGTCTCAAATCTAAATTTACAGCTTTAATTTCACCTTTTTCTTCTGGATCAATACCTTTAATCTGTAAAGAATCTGTATCTCTCGGAGGCCCAAATCCATCTTCTTCCCAAATTAATTCAGCAGAAATTACAGCTAGATTTGAATTCTTAACCAGTGATTCCCAAATCTCTTTAGAATTTGACCCATATTTTGGATCCCAATGAGTTAATTCATAATTATTATTATTTAGCCATTCATCATCTGAACCAACTAACCGAGCATTCTTAAAAATCTTTTGTTCTTCAGTATCTTGCTGTCGTGCTTCTATACGTAATGATGCTTGTGAAGCTATTACCGAAAAATCTGAAGATGATATCTCAGATTGAATTGAATCTAAAATCATTTTAGGGTCCTTAATAGGCAATTCAGGTCTTATAGTCCCTCTTATATCAAATCCTCCAGAAGCTATATCTGGATTTTCTTGAATTGAATTTGTGAGATTAATTAAAATAGCAAAAATCATCATAGTAAAAATTACCAATGAAAACATTGCTAAAGTTAAACCTGTTCTTAATCTTGCGGCCATAGGATATGCGATTGCCATTTTAACTACTGGTTTCAAATTTTTCCAAGGTTCAATAATTTTTGATACCAACCAAACAATAATTTCTGCATTGTGCATGATTATCCACACAGAAGCAGCAACTAGCGAAACACCTGAAAGTATAAACATTTCAGGTCCACCTTCTAGCTCTCCAGTAAGATTATCTAAAGCATCAAACGGCAAACTAAAAAATATTAATAGAATAATTCCGATTAAAGTCATAGATATTCTTTTTTGTAATTCTTCTCTAAAACCTTTAAGTCTTAATATTGCTCTAACAGAAAATCCTATAGATAAAGTTGTAATAATTATTCCTAAAGTTACGATTGCAGCACTATCATATGCTAATCCAGCTATACCTTTTTCTGGATCTAATCCTAAAATCATAAATAATACCCCTACTGGTAAAAGAGGCCATCCTGATATGAACCAAGGTTGGAAAAATTTGAAAATTTTCCAGAAAATTATAATAATCCACGGAAGAATAAAAAATAAACTGATCAATTGAAAAATCCTTATAAAAACACCCTGACCTGATCTCCATATTTTCCAAGTATCATAAGCAAAAGGTATGGGGCCAAATAACCATTTAAATAGTATTAATGCACGCTTTTTGGTCGATAAATTTTCTTCACTTACAAATTCTTCACTTAATCCTCTTATAGCAACAACTATATTCAATTTACTAACTCTGTAAGCTGACAGAAAAACTGTTAATGCAGTAAGTACAAAACCTGCAGAAAAAGCAATTATGATTGACTGTAGGGTTACTGAAAAATAAAAAATTATTTCATCATCTTCAGAAAATGCTCTGATCATAAGCTGTATCAAAATTACACTAGACAACAAACCTAAAAGAGTACCTACAATAGAAGCTCCAAAAGAATATACTAAACCTTCATAAGTAAACATTTGTATTAGATGTCTTCGTTTTGTACCTATAGCCCTAGCTATACCCATCTCAGTGGTTCGAGAAGATGCGAGCATAACGAATATAAGAAAAATAAGTAATAAACCAACTATTATAGAAAACGAACCAAAAATCGTGAAAAAAATTACTATCCCGGAAGCTATAGTTTCGGCAAATTCTATCGCACTATTCTTTATATCTCTAACCTCTAATTCTTCTAATTCTGATAGTTGAATATAAAGAGAGTTTTTTAGATCTTCATTTATAACTTCCAAAACAATAGAAATTATGAATGTATCTGTTATAGAAATTTTAAAATCATCTGTTACATAACCTATATTTAATGAATCAATTAGCTGTGATAATTTTATGTAGGTAGATGAATCAGAATTGGATTCTCGAGATATTAATTCATCATTTAATTTTTTTATTACTTCGGGTGAATTAATAAGTTTATATATTTCTTCTGATGCTTTTTGATTCGTAAAAATTAATTGAAGTTTTTCTGATACTTCTTTTGACGATTTTTCATCAAGAGAGTATATATCGTATACAACATCACCAGCAATAGAAATTTCTATAAGATTATATTCTGAACCTCTTTGAAACAACTTTTGAGCTGTAGTAATAGGTATTAGAGCAGACGACGGTGTAGATTCCTCTCCTCCTGCCAAACCAATTGCTTCTATAATCTCTACCACAATATGATTAGTTCTACCTATAGGAGAAACTATAGTTAATTCATCTCCAATTTTTAGATCTAATTTATCTGAAAGAGATTTATTGATTATTGTTTCATTATCATCTAAATCAGTAATTTCAAATTTTGATTTTTCATATTCAGGCGTAAATATATTATTAGTAAAACCATCAAGAGAATCTAATTTCAATCCTACAATAATTACTTCAGATATTGTCTTTTCGTTAGATTCATTTAATATAGGTAATTTTTTTCTTAGTAAAGGTAATATCCCATCAACTCTAGGATCATTTTTTAATTCTCTCTCAACTCTATCCAGTACAGCATCGTCAAGATAATCATCACCAAAACGAGAAAACACTGGAGAAGACAGTCTTATATCAGTCTCTCCTAAAGCTCTTAAGGATACAATACGTATAGCACTATTTATAGAATCTCCTATAGATAAGGCAGACATAATAATTGTAGTACTCAGCATTAACCCTACTATAATAAGAATAGTCTGGGACTTCCGTCTAGGTATATTCCTAAGAGCCATTTTTAGTAGTACACGATTTCTCAATGCTAGTAGGATTGTAGATAATGATATTATTACCATCAAACTTGCAAGTGAGATGGCTAAATGATTCATTTCAATACCAAATAATTTTTCCATTAAATTTCAAAAAATATTATGTCATTTCCCGTCATCTACTATTTCACCATCACTCATTCTTAGAATCCTATTAGTTTGTGAACCTATATCTTCAGAATGAGTAACTAAAACAAAAGTTTGTTGTTGTTCTTGATTTAATTTTTTTATCAAATCCATTATTTCAGTCGCATTTGAGGAATCTAAATTTCCAGTGGGTTCATCTGCCCAAACTATTGAAGGATCATTAGAGAGAGCTCTAGCTATTGCTACTCTTTGTTGTTGTCCTCCAGATAATTCTGCTGGTAAATGATCAAGTCGATCTCCTAAACCCACCATTTCAAGTTTTTCAACTGCTTTTTTTCGTGCTTCTTTTTGAGAACTTCCTGCAAGTATAATGGGCAACTCTACATTTTCTTGAGCAGTAATTACAGGTAATAAATTATATGCCTGAAAAACAAAACCCATAGATTTAGCCCTATATTCACTCAGTTTATCATCTGACATTTGTCTTAATAATTGTCCCGATATAATTACATCGCCTGAGTCGATAGAATCTAAACCTGATAAACAATTTAATAAAGTTGTCTTACCTGAACCACTTGGTCCCATAACAGAAACCATTTCACCCTTAGTAACTTCTAATGATACATCAGCTAAGGCCCTAACAGTTATATCTTTGGAACGGTAAGTTTTGTTAATATTTTCTGCGGTAATTATTGATTCAGTCAAATAATTTATAATCTCCAAAACTTATTACTTACATTTATGTTAATTCTAATATTTAATAACAATTTATCTACTAAATTAGATAAATAAAATGTAGTATATATTCAATATACTTTTGAAATGTTAACTAACAAACTTTATATCAACATTAGTAGCATGCAAATTTTGAGTAATTGTAGATTCAACAGAAAAAACTTTTTTGATATTTGGTTCTGTAAAAACTACTTCAGGTGCTCCAAAACAATGTTGTTCTCCTTCGGATATCATAATTACCTCATCACATAACTCTGATACCAAATTAAGATTATGTAATACGAGTATATTTGCAATGTTCTTTGCCTGAGAGTACTCCTTTATAAGAGAAGCAATTTGTATTTGATACTTTAAATCTAAACCTGATAATGGTTCATCCATTAGGAGATAATTAGAATTTTGTGCAAACATTCTAGCTAACATTACTCTTTGCCTTTCGCCTCCAGATAAAGTATATATCTTACTTTCAGAAAGATGATTTATACCTAATTTGTTCATTGCATCTAATACAATTTCTTTTTCAATTTTATTATTTATTTGAAATCTCCCCATCCTAGAATATCTACCCATCATAACTGTCTCAAATACAGTAAACGGATGATTTTCTTCAAACTGAGGTAAATAACTAATTAATCTGGATTTTTCAGAATTTTTGAAACTCTTAACTTCTCTACCATTTATTTTTACTGTTCCAGTATCTGGTTGTAAAATCCCTGCTATAATTTTTAGTAAAGATGTTTTCCCACTACCATTTGGTCCAACAATACCAATAATTTTTCCTGGAGTAATTTTAAAAGAAATATTATTAAGTACTTTCCTTTTTCCAAATTTTAAACATACTGATTCGATTTCTATTTTATTCAATTTCACTCCAGTTTTTAAAATCTTCAAAATTTATAGAAACAAATTCTTCTGGGTATAATAATTTACTTAATTCCTCTATACCTCTAATATTCCAATGGGATAAAGTTGTGAAATAAGGAGGGTGTACGTGAAATATTTTTTTCTCCTTTATCGCTGGTACTTCAAACAATACCGGATTACTCAATAATTCTTTTTTGAATTCTTCAGCACTTTCTTTTGGTTGGGGTAAAAGAATAATATCAGGATTAATTTCTGCAATTGATTCAATACTGACTTCCTTGTGACCATCAATCCCTGAATCTGCAGCTGCATTAATAGCTCCAGATTGCTCAATTATTCCTCCTTCAGTAGATTCAGAACCTGCTGCAAAAATCGTCGCCCATTTTGTTATTGAAAGTACTCTATTGGAATTATTTTTAGGTTTAATATTATTAATAATTTCTAATCTAGATTTAATTTCATCTGATAAAATAGCAGCTTCTTTTTCTGCTCCAAGTATGTACCCCATAAATAATATATTAGAGATATTCCCTTCAGCAGAATTATCCAACTCAGCTCTAATAACTGGAATTTTAGAATCTTTCAAAATTGCTATTGTATCTACATCTGTATATTTTGATGCTATTACGACATCTGGATCTAAACCAATAACTTCTTCTGGATCAAAACCAATTTCTTTTAAGTTGTAAGAAAGTTCAGAAATATTAGAAATTGATGGGTCAACAAAAAAATTATAACCAGCTAAAACTTTTTTAATATCCATTATTCCTAGTAATATTTCTGTGTGACCTAATGATAATGAATGTATTCTTTCCGGTTTTTTATCTATGGTTACAATTCCATCAGAAGTTTCTACAGTTCGAGGCCATCCAAAATTAGAAGAATCTATAATACCATCTATATTAAATAAATCATCTTGATTTATTTCTGAATTATTACCAGATTGAGGTGATTTATTATTCATCAAATTATTATCATTTTTTTCACAACCAAAAGTAATAAAAAATGCTGAAAATATGAAAATAAACACAATAAAATTAATTATCTTTTTTAACATTACATTCCTCCTATTTATAATGAATAAAAATTTTTTCTGTTTGAAACCAGTAAATAAATAAAAAAAGGTGCTCCTAAAAAAGAAGTTACTAAACCTACCCTAATTTCAGCAGGAGATATTATTATTCGAGCTAAAGTATCTGAAAGTAAAAGAAAAATAGCTCCAGAAAAAAATGATAATGGAATTAATTTTCTATTATCTGCACCAATTACCAATCTAACCATATGCGGTATTATTAAACCAACGAAAGCTATCACACCAGTATATGCAACAGATATGCTTGTTATTACTGAACCTAATATAAGCATTAAATTTCTTGAGAATTGAACCCTTATCCCCAAAGAATTCCCTTGATCTTCACCTAACATCAATAAATTTAAATCTCTCGAAAAAATTATTGCTAATATAGTAGGTATCAGAATCATAGGTACTACAATCTTTAAACTAATCCATCTAGCAGAATCAAAGCCACCTGCAAGCCAAAATATCATTTGTCTCTGAGATTCAATATCTCCAGAAAAAATTATAATAGCTGAAGTTATTGAATTCAGAAAAGCCCCAATTGCTATACCTGACAATATTAAAGTAGGTACAGAAATTCTTCCAGATAAAGTTGAAATCGTAAAAACAAATAATAATGATATAAAAGAACCTACAAATGCAAATATAGGTACAATCCATACAGATAAAACTGCCATACCTGTAAAAATTGCTAAGACTGCACCAGTTGCACCACCAGCAGAAATTCCAATTATTCCAGGATCTGCTAAATTGTTTCTAAAAACACCTTGCATAATAACACCAGAAACTGACAAGCCTCCTCCAATAACAAAAGCCATTAATATTCTTGGCAACCTCACCGTTTCAAGAATAGCTACCTGTGTGATAGTTATGGACTGAGAATCAAAACCTAATAAATCAAGAAAATAATTTAAGATTTCTCTGTTAGAAATATCATAAGGACCAAGGGTTATAGAAAAAACAATTGATAAAAAAGACAAAAATAGTAGACAAATTATGCCTAAAGAAAATCTACCCTTAAAAAACAAATTTTTGGGTGCAAATACTGTTATGCGCAGCAAAATTCACCTTATAACGAAATACTGAAAGTCATTAAAAAATTAAAGATATAATGGCAGGTCTCCTGGCTTAAGTAGGTAAAAATAGAACACAAAAAGGTCTATAAAAAACAAACTTTCACAGTGGCGCAACCGCAACGGAATAATAACCGTTTTCCCTATTCTCCTCAAATTACTAGATAATAGTGAGGCACCATAACACCTAAATTTTAACTAATCCTAAAAAATATTTATTTTAATGTCAAGTAATGAATCAAATTTTATTAATCTAAGATTTATAAATTAAAGTAAAAAATGTTAAAATTAAAAAAATATAATATTCTAAGGATACATATGTCTACATCAAAACAAAAAAGTAAAAAAAAGGATTGTTCTCATCATTGGACAATTGAACCACCTAATGGAACTATGAGTATGGGTTCTTGCAAAATATGTGGTGAAACACGTGAATTTAGAAATTCTTTTGAATACTCTTCTTGGTATGGTAGTAAATCGCCATCTGATGTAGCTAATAATCAAGATAAAAGTAAATAAGATGGAGTGAATTTATGGACTTAGGTATATCAGGAAAGCATGCGCTAATAACTGGAGGGACTAGAGGTTTAGGAAAAGAATCAGCAACTATATTGGGAAAAGAAGGAGTAAAAATTTCTATATGTGGAAGGGGTGAGGAAGATTTAAATAAAACTATCAACGAACTAAAAAATCTTGGTATTTCTGTATATGGGAAAAAAGCTGATTTAACAGAAGAGAGTTCTATTATAAATTTGTATGAATCTGTCACAAAAGATAATGGAGAGATAGATATTTTAATTAATAATGTTGGAGGTAGTTTAGGCACATCAGATCTAATAAATTCATCAATGGATGATTTTACAAATGTAATGAATGTAAATTTATGGTCAGCAATAAGATTAATGAAATTATCTGTTCCAAATATGAAAAACAAAAAATGGGGTAGGATAGTAAATATAGCTTCAATCTATGGTAGAGAATATGGTGGTACAGCACCATATATGACCGCAAAAGCTGCTATGATAGCGGCATCGAAACATGCGTCTCAAACATTAGCTAGCACGGGAGTCACAATAAATGCTATAGCGCCTGGATCAATACTACATAAAAATGGTACATGGGAAAAATTTATTAACAATAACTCAAAAGAAACTGTAGACAAATTTATAGAAAATAACCTACCAATGGGAAAGTTTGGTTGGCCAGAACCCGTAGGCGCAACCGTAGCATTTTTATGCTCCGCTCAAGCAGCTTTAATCACCGGAGCTTGTATTAATGTAGATGGTGGTCAATCCCACAATTTATTCTAGATTTGACAGTTTCTACTTAAGAAACTTCGACAGTAGCTCCAGCATCTTCAAGTTTAGATTTTGCAGTATCAGCATCTTCTTTAGTTGCATTTTCTATAACAGGTTTAGGTGCTGCTTCAACAAGATCTTTTGCTTCTTTCAAACCCAAAGGAGTTATCTCTCTAACAGCCTTAATAACGGCAATTTTATTAGATCCAAATTCTTTTAATGTGACTGTAAATGTATCTTTCTCTTCAGACTCTGAAGATTCAGAAGATGCTCCACCTGATTGAGCAGCAGCAACAGCAACAGGCGCTGCAGCACTAACACCAAATTCTTCTTCTAAAGCCTTTACAACTTCTGATAAGTCTAAGACTGACATTTTTTTTATTTCTTCAATTAATTCTTCTTTATTCATAATTATTCTCCTTGTTTGTTATTATCAACATATCTACTTAAGACAGTTGTAAGTCCTCTAATAGGTCCTTGCATTACAGAAACTAATCCATAAATAGGGCTATTCATAGAACTCATCATTTTAGATATTAATTCATCCTTAGAAGGAAGTTTAGATAATTGTTTTATTTTAGCCTCATCCAAGATATCACCATCTAACCAGCCTCCTACTATGACCACTGGAAGAGAGTTTTTCTCTGCATGCTGAACAAGTGTTTTAGTTGCTAAAGCAGGATCATTTGAACTAGTCAAAAATCCAACTGGTCCAGACATGAATTCTTTTAATTCAGGTTTACCTGACTCATCAGCAGCAAGTCTAGCAAAGGTGTTTTTTACTATTTTAAAATTACAATTATTACTTCTAAGAGAAGCTCTAAAAAGATCCATATCAGAAACGCTAATTCCTCGATATTCAGTAGCTATAATAATGGAAGATGAAGCAAACAAATCTGTTACTTCTTTTACACTATTTAAAGCTTTTTCAGTTGGCATAAATACTCCAAAAAAATTCCAAAAAAAAGCCCGGAATCCTCCGGGGTTCGTCAAATGCTATACAACGACGACCTCGGAAGGTTGAAAATCATTTAATCCTATTTAGGAAACCGACTGTCTTTGGTCTTAATTTTTTAATTCTGTAATACAATTTTACAAAATTTTTTTTTCATATATTGTAAATTATGAAGATATATTACTAAAATTTTCCATTTCATTCAAATTTAATTTAACACTAGGCCCCATAGTACTACAAATTGTTGCCGTTTTTATAAATTGACCTTTCAAATTTTCAGGTCTGGAATTCAATATAACAGAATATACACTTTTCAAATTATCTAGAATCTGGTCCTCATTAAATTCTACAGTACCTATCCTTACATGAACATTAGCACCTTTATCTAACTTTATTTCTACTCTTCCATGTTTACTTTCAGAAATTGAATTCGGAAGATTCTTTGATTCCACTACGGTACCGGTCTTAGGATTAGGCATTAAACCTTTCCTACCTAAAAACCTACCCAATCTCCCAATTTTAGGCATTTGATCAGGAGTAGCTATTGCTACATCAAAATCAGACCATCCATCCTCAATTTTTTTTATAAAATCATCATTCACAATATAATCTGCGCCAGACTTTTCAGCTAATTTAGCATCGTCACCATCAGCAAAAACAAATACTTTTACATCTTTACCCGTTCCATGAGGTAATTCAGCTACCTCTCTAATCTGTTGATCAGACTGTTTAGGGTCTGCTCCAGTTGATATATGTAATTCTATAGCCTCTACAAATTTTGCGGTAGCATTAGTTTTAATCTTATTGATAGCATCTTTAGGATTGTGATCATCTAGTCCAATTACAGAACTTATAGAATTATAACGCTTACTATGTTTTACCATGATTCTCCATTCTATGTATTTTATTCTATTTCTATACCCATACTTCTAGCAGAACCTTCTACAATTTTTATCGCAGCTTCAATATCAGTTGCATTTAAATCTGGCATCTTTGTATTGGCTATTTCCTTGATTTGGCTAGATGAAATCTTCCCAATAATTTCAATACCAGGTCTTGATGAAGCTGAAGTCACACCAGCTGCCTTCTTTATCATATCTGAAGCTGGAGGTGTTTTAAGTTGCATATCAAATGAACGATCTGCATAAACAGTAAGTTCCACCGGAACTATATTTCCCGTAAGCTTCTGTGTTCTTTCATTATATTCTTTAACAAATTGCATTATATTTACCCCAGCCTGTCCCAAGGCAGGACCAACTGGTGGAGCAGGAGAAGCTTGTCCTGCAGGTAATTGTAATTTAAGCACTGTTGCTATTTGTTTTGCCACTTATATATTCCTCTATATATTATTATGTTTTCTCAAGTTGAAGAAAATCAAGTTCCACTGGAGTTTCTCTTCCAAAAAAAGAAACATGAACCCTAACTTTTCCTCTATCCAAAAATACCTCATCCACAGTTCCCATAAAATCAACAAATGGACCATCTTTTATCCGAACTCCATCACCAATTTCAAATCCTATTTTTACCCTAGGAGCTTCCGATTTCATCCTATTTATTATTCTATCTACCTCATTTTGTTCAAGTGGAACTGGTTTAGAACGATTTTCTGTCGAATCTTCTGCAGAAATAAATCCTGTCACACCCGGTGTATTCCGTACAATATACCATGATTCATCGTCCATAAACATATTAATTAACAAATATCCAGCGTACATTTTTTTTTCAACTTCTACTCTTTCACCATCCTTAATTTCGACTTCAACCTCTGTTGGAACAATAATTTCCAATATCTTATCCTTTACATCCATTGTTTCTATTCTCTGGTAAAGGTTTTTTTGGACCTTATCCTCTTGACCAGAATAAGTATGAACAATATACCATCTAGGAGAGTTGTTTATATCATTTTCCATAGTTTACAAATTACCCTAAGTTCCAGACAAAAAAGCCATCATTCTAGAAAAAACATAGTCGACAATTCCCAAAAATATACCTATAGTTATCGAAAGTACTAAAACTAAAATAGTCAATCTTGTAGCTTCCTGCCTACTAGGCCATGAGACTTTCCGAAGTTCACCAATTACCTCTGCAAAAAATCTAAAAATAGAAAACCTATTTGATATCTTCACATTTTTATTAACTGGAACAGTTTTACGGGCCATAGATGAAACCTATCTGCGTTCTCTAAATAATTGACGAGATCTACAGGAAGGACAAAATTTTTTAAACTCAATCCTATCAGGAGTATTACGCCTATTTTTTTCTGTGTTGTAATTATATTTCTTACATTCTGTACAAGTCATTACGACTAAAGTACGAACTGCACTTTTCTTTGCCATTAGGATTAAGTATTATTATTCAACTACCTTTGTAACTACTCCAGAACCAACAGTTCGGCCACCTTCACGAATAGCAAATCTTAAATTTTCTTCCAATGCTACCGGATACATCAAAGATATATCCATTTCAGTATTATCTCCAGGCATTATCATCTCAACTCCATCGGCTAATTTAATCTCACCTGTAACATCAGTAGTTCTTATATAAAATTGTGGCTTATAACCTGAAAAGAAAGGGGTATGTCGACCACCTTCTTCTTTAGTTAAAACATAAACCTGAGCTTTAGCTTTGGTATGGGGAGAAAGAGTCCCTGGCTTTGCCAATACAGCTCCTCTAGCAACATCTTCTCTTTCTATACCTCTAACCAAACATCCAACAGCATCTCCTGGTAAACCTTCATCCAAAGTTTTATGAAACATTTCAACACCAGTAATAACTGTCTGAGTATTCTGTCCGAACCCTACAATATCAATAGTCTCTCCTACTTTAACACTTCCTCTTTCTACTCTACCTGTCAAAACTGTACCCCTTCCCTTGATGCTAAAAACATCTTCTACAGGCATAAGAAATGGCTGATCAGTAGGTCTATCAGGAACCGGAATATAATCATCAACAGATTTCATTAATTCATGAATCGCCTTAACCCAATCATTATCAGGTTTATCGTGATTTTCTAGCGCCTCAAGTGCACTTACTCTTACAATAGGAATGTCATCTCCAGGAAAGTCATATTCTGTTAGTAATTCACGTATTTCTAATTCAACCAACTCAAGTAACTCTTCGTCATCCATCATGTCTGATTTATTTAAAGCTACAACTAATTTTGGAACATTAACCTGACGCGCTAGTAAAATATGCTCTCTAGTCTGAGGCATAGGACCATCGGGTGCAGCTACCACAAGAATAGCCCCATCCATTTGGGCTGCGCCAGTAATCATATTCTTAATATAATCAGCATGGCCGGGACAATCTACGTGAGCATAGTGACGTGACTCAGTTTCATATTCAGTATGGGTAGTAGCAATAGTTACTCCTCTTTCACGTTCTTCAGGAGCGTTATCAATCTCCTCAAAAGCCTTAGCAATCACATTATCACTGGAATGAGACAATACATGTGTAATTGCAGCTGTTAGAGTTGTTTTTCCATGATCAACGTGACCAATAGTACCTACATTCACATGTGGTTTACTTCGATCAAATACTTTCTTAGCCATATTATCCTCTTTTAATATTTAGCAAATTTTCTCTATTAGATAAATTAAATTTAAAATAATCTTTCCTATTGTATATATTTAATTCTTAATTATCTGCATATTTGATTACTAATTAATTGTTAAAATTGTTATGGAGCCCACACCGAGGATTGAACTCGGGACCTCATTCTTACCAAGAATGCGCTCTACCACTGAGCTATGTGGGCTAAAAACGTCACTAATCCTTAGAAAAATAAAGGTAATGGTGCAGGGAACAGGATTCGAACCTGTGAAGCCGAGGGCGGCAGTTTTACAGACTGCTGGGTTTAACCACTCCCCAATCCCTGCCTAATAATATTTTAACATACCTAAATAAACATCTAAATAAATTATTTATATAAATGGAAAAAAAATTGGAGCCTCGGGTCGGATTCGAACCGACGACCGGCTGATTACAAATCAGCTGCGCTAGCCACTGCGCCACCGAGGCTTGTATTAATAGTTTACACAACATAAATCATAAATATAGAAAAATTATTGTAATGATATATTTATTATCTAGATTACTATGAAAATAATTTTTGCGCTTCAATGTTAACCAAATTATATATTTCTCTTAGTGGTATATTATTTACCTTCGAAATCTTCAGGCAATCATTATATTCAGGATTTGCATGTATCATTTGCCCATCAATAATTTTTAATTTAACTTTAATATCACCATAAATTGTAGAAATTTTAATGATTTTTCTTGGTGCTATATGTCGTTCAATTTCACTTCGTCTGATTCCTAATGTAGTAGTCTCTTTCATTATTATATCTACAATTTTTTCTTCTAATATTTTTTCAACTAAAACTGAAAATTTCACCCCAGGTCGATTTTTTTTCATGAAAATAGGTGTGGTCCAAACATCTAAACAACCATTATCAAATAATAATTGTTTAACATGTCCAATAATTTCCCCTGTAGAATCATCAATATTTGTTTCAAGTAATATTATTTTATCATTACCATGAAAAGTCTTAGAATTAGTTTCTCCAATCCAAATACCAGTAACATTAGTATATTTTTCTATATCTTTATCTCCAGCTCCATAACCAATAGTTTTAGGTATGAATGCTATAGGTTCAAAATTATTTACTAAACAACATACTATAGCAGCCCCAGTGGGAGTTATTAATTCACCAATAGTATTATTTTTTAAAGTTCTAAAAGTAATCTTATGGTCTAATAAAATAGAAGTAGCTGCTAATGTATTAGAAGGCATTGCACCGTGACTATTAATTATTTGACCATTTGATATAGGTATAGAAGAAATACTTACATCTTCAATTTCAAGTAAATTTAAACCTATTATAAAACCAGCAACATCTAAAATGGTATCTAAACTACCTAATTCGTGTAAATGAAAATCCTCTCTATCATCAGAATGGACTTTCTTTTCTGCGTTTTCTAATAATTTGAATACTCCAACAATTTTAGATTTAATAGAATTTTCAATAGAAGCATTAAAAATTATTTTATAAAAATCTTCAAATGTAAAAATTTGATCAGGTTGATCAATATTAAAAGTTACATTGGAAGCATTTACTGTATCCCTAAAACATTTATTTACATTTATATCCCAACCTTGAGATATAACTTTTTTTAATTCAATCTCAAGAAGATTATGATCCAATCCAGCGTCAATAAGTGCACCAATTAGCATATCTCCTGACAACCCACCAACTACATCTATATAAGCTATTTTCATGATAGATTAATTTTTGTTTATTTTTTTATTCAAGGATCCTGACCTATAACCTTCAGCATCTAATTCCATTTTTTTGAATCCTACATCCTTTATTATTTTAGATATCCCCTCTTTCATTATCGGAGAATTAAATCTTATAAAATCAGATGTAGGAATTTCAATTTTAGCTAAATCTCCAAAGTGCCTTACTCTGACAACCGGGAATCCTAAATCTCTAATTTTCTTCTCAGCAAATCCTATCATATTAAGATATTTAATCGATACTGGAGTTCCATAAGGTATTCTAGATGCTAAACAAGGTTGAGCAGGTTTATCCCATGTACTTAGATTCAAATTTCGTGAAGCAACTCTAATATCATTTTTATTAAAACCTGATTCTACAAGTGGTGAAACCACATTATAGTTTTTTGCGGCTTTCATTCCTGGACGATAATCGCTTAAATCATCAAGATTCGCCCCGTTAGCAATATATTTAAAATCATGTTCTTTTGCAATTGAACCTAAATGATTATAAAGTTCCGTCTTACAATAGAAACATCGCTTTGCATCATTAGAAACATAAGATGCATTATTCATTTCTTGAGTTTTAATAACTATATGATTCCAATGGAACTCCCTAGCTAATTTTTTCGCATATTCTAAATCATCATTAAATAAACTTGGGGAATCAGCTGTTACTGCTAAAATTTTCAATCCTGGAATCATGTGGGAAATAGCAGTCAAAAACGCAGAATCAACACCTCCAGAATAAGCTACAATTAAAGATTGATAACTCTTCAAAATTTTATGAAGTTTCTTTATTTTATTATTTAATGTTTCTTGATCCAAGCTAAAATTTTTCAAAATAAAAAATCTATGGGGTACAAACTATTCTGGAAAGACTGATTCTTCTTTTAAAGTCTTTTTTTTGTTATTTAACTTTTTAATAATTATCTGATCATTTTTACAGTCAACTTCAATCGAATCTCCAGCAGAAAATTTCCCTTTCAATAACAATTCAGAAAGTTGATCTTCAATTGTATCCTGAATTAATCTACGTAAAGGTCTAGCTCCCATTTTTGGATCAAATCCATTTTCTACAAGATAGCTCTTCGCTGGTAAATTAACATGCATAAACAGACCATGATCCAAGACTCTAATCTCAATATCTTTTAGTAAAATATCTACTATTTTCATAATACTTTCAGATGATAATGGCTGGAACACCATGGTAGCATCAATCCGATTTAGAAATTCAGGACGAAAACCATTAGATGGATCCTTAACCGAATCCAAAACTTGAGATTTTATCCTTTCGTAATCTAGACTAATATCTTTAGAATCAGACATATTAAAACCAAATCTAGAACCACTATTTATTAAATTAGAACCTAAGTTTGATGTCATGACAATGATAGTGTTTTTAAAATCAACCTTTCTTCCTTTAGAATCTGTTAGATGACCATCCTCAAATACTTGAAGTAAAATATTAAACACATCAGGATGCGCTTTCTCTATTTCATCTAAAAGGATCACAGAGTAAGATCTTCTTCTGACTGCTTCAGTTAATTGTCCACCTTCATCATGACCAACATATCCAGGAGGTGATCCTACTAATCTAGAAACAGAATGTTTTTTCATGAACTCAGACATATCAAGCCTGATCATAGCATCATCTTCTCCAAAAATATACTCTGCTAGTTTTTTCACTAGATGAGTCTTACCTACTCCTGTAGGCCCTAAAAATAAAAAAGCCCCAATTGGTCTTTTTGGGTCTTTAAGACCTGAACGTGCACGTCTAACAGCTTTAGATACAACATTTATTGCTTCATCTTGCCCAACGACATGAAGCTGAAGAGCTTCTTCCATTTTAATTAATCTTTGTTTTTCCTCTACATCTAATCGTGTGACTGGTATTCTTGTCCACATAGAAACTACCTCTGCTATGTCTTCAGGAGTAACAGAATTTGTAATTGAATTTGGGTTTTTTTCCTTCCATTCTAATTCCAATTTTTCTATGTCAGTAATTAATCTAAGCTCTTGGTCTCTTAACTGAGCAGCTTCTTCATATTCCTGTGAAGTTATAGAAGTATCTTTTGATTTTCTTATCCTATTCAATTCTTTACGTTTATCTTTTAAGGGTTTAGGAATAGAAGCACTTCTAATTCTAACTCTCGAAGATGCTTCATCTATTAAATCAATAGCTTTATCAGGTAATTGCCTATCCGCAATATACCTATCAGCTAGCTGTGAAGCTACTTCTAAAGCTTCATCTTCAATTAAAAGGTTATGATGTTTTTCATATTCTGTTTTAATACCCCTCAATATTTCTACAGTCTGTACAGGATCGGGAGCATCAACAGTAACTGGTTGAAATCTTCTCTCTAAAGCTGCATCTCTTTCAACATATTTTCTATAATCATCAAGCGTAGTAGCTCCCACAACTTGTATTTCACCTCTAGCCAACGAAGGTTTGAGTATGTTAGCGGCATCTACAGCTCCTTCGGCTGCTCCTGCACCAACCATTGTGTGCATTTCATCTATAAAAAGAACACAATTACCTGCCTTTTTAATTTCAGATAAAACTTTTTTTAGCCTCTCTTCAAATTCACCTCTATATTTAGTTCCTGCAACCAGTGTACCCATATCAAGAGTAACAACGCGTTTCCCTTCTAATGTCTCAGGTACATCACCTTCAAAAATCATAGTCGCTAATTTTTCAATAATCGCTGTTTTTCCAACACCTGGTTCACCTAATAAAACAGGATTGTTTTTAGTTCGTCGACTAAGTATTTGTATAACTCTTTGAATTTCAGTATCACGCCCAATAACATTGTCTAAAGAACCTTCTGAAGCTTTAAGTGTCAGGTCAACACCTAGTTCATCCAAAATAGGTGTTTTATTAGATTTATTTACAGATGTAGAACCAGAACCTAAACTTTGATTTTGAATAATTCTATTTGTTTCTTCTCTGGCTTTATCTAATGTCACACCGAGACTTTCTAATACACCTGCGGCAACACCTTCACCCTCACGCATTAGACCTATTAAAATATGTTCTGTGCCTATATAATGATGATTTAATCTACGAGCTTCATCAACAGCTAACTCAATAACTTTTTTAGCCCTAGGAGTTAAACCAATCATGTCATCAGATATTGGTCTATCACCTCTTGCAATAATAAATTCAACTGCAGAACGTATTTTTGATAATTCAATATTATGATTAGCTAAAACCTTAGCAGCAACACCTTCAGTTTCTCTAGCCAATCCTAAAAGGACATGCTCAGTACCTATATAATTATGATTAAACCTCTGAGCTTCTTCCTGAGCAAGAGACAAAACTCTTCTGGCTCGCTCTGAAAATTTTTCAAACCTACTGGACATCTAAATATCTCCTTTCAGTTTTTACAATCCTAAATTCAATTAAGCTTTTTCAGATTGATTTTAGTCATCATCTTTATTAGAAATGTTATCATTTAATTCTTCTGTGTCATCATCATTATCACTGGAATTACTATCATTTTTAGGAGAATCATTATTATCTTCATTTTTCTCTGATAATTCAGGATGAGTTACTTGTTTTAAGCTAAGCCCTAGACGACGTCTTTCAGGTTCAACTCGTATAATTTTCAACTCTAATAAATCTCCCTCCTTAACAACGTCTTTTGGATGATTGATTACTTCAGGAGAAATTTCACTAATATGTATCAAACCTTCTATACCTGACTCGATCCTAGCAAATGCACCAAAGTTGGCAAGTTTAGTAATAGTTCCTTTAACTATCTCTCCTATTTTAAATCTGTCTCCGATTCCTTCCCATGGTTCAGGTTGTAATCTACGCAAACTAAGAGCTATTTTTAAACTTTCCCGATCTATTTTTAAAATATAAACATCTAATTCTTGCCCTACAGTAACAATTTCCTCAGCTGACTTAACAGCATTCCATGATAATTCAGAAATATGGATTAATCCATCTGCACCACCCAAGTCTACAAAGGCACCAAAACTTGAAATCCCAGAAACTTTACCTTTTCTTGTATCACCTTCTTTAATACTAGAAATTAGTTCTTTTTTCTGAGAGTCTTTCCAGTGTTGTAATGCAGCTCTTTCAGAAAAAATTGCTCTATTTCTCCTACGATTCAATTCAATAATTCTGAACTCTACTGTAGCTCCAATAAATCCTTCTTTAGGTGGCTCACCTCCAGGGACATACAATTCACGGACAGGTCCTACTAACTGGCTTAAAGGTACAAAACCTTGAACACCTTCAGCTTCAACTACCGCTCCACCTCTATTAGCACCAATTATTTTTCCAGACACATTCTCATTTAATTCCATACTTTTTTCTAAAATTCTCCACCCTTGTTCTCCTCTAGCCCTATCAACTGAGAGTATTGTAACTCCATCCATACTTTCTACATTTACAACGTAAGCTATAATTTCAGATCCAACAGACAAATTCTCTTTATCTTCAGGCTCAATAGTTTTCATTTCTCTGACAGGAATATAACCTTCGGATTTATAACCTATATCGACTAATACACCATCATCTCTAATATCCATAATTTTTCCATCAATAATTTCCCCTCTTCGTAACTGTTTAATTGGGACAAATTCATCAAGAAGAGACTCCATAGTGTCTTCTTTTTCTATTTCTGGCTCTTTATTATCATTCACCAATTCATTCTCGGTGGATATTTGTTCATTTTCCAAATGAAAACCTTCTCTTTTACATAATTACAGAAATCAAGAATCTTATTCTAAATTTCTAGATTTTAATTTTATTATAAATAATATTAATTATAAACAATCAAATAAATTAAAAACCCTTGGCAGTGACCTATTTTCCCACACCCTTACAAGTGCAGTATCGTGAGCGCTATGGTGTTTAACTTCCGTGTTCGGAAAGGGTACGGGTGGGACCACCACGCTTTTACCACCAAGGGAATAAAATAATGGTAGCGGGGGCAGGATTCGAACCTGCGACCTTCGGGTTATGAGCCCGACGAGCTGCCACTGCTCCACCCCGCAATAATTTTAGTTTAGATTTAATTTTTTGCATTCCTTAATAATAAGATTATGTTTTGATTCCTTAAAATGGGTCAAGCCCTCGACCAATTAGTATCACTTAGCTAAAAACATTACTGTTATTACACACGTGACCTATCTAACCGGTAGTCTACCGGAGGTCTTACCCCCGACGAATCGGGGTGGGACATCTCATCTTGAGGTGGGCTTCACACTTAGATGCTTTCAGCGTTTATCCCTTCCGAACATGGCTACCCGGCAATGCAGCTGGCGCCACAACCGGCACACTATTGGTTCGTCCACTCCGGTCCTCTCGTACTAGGAGCAGATCCTCTCAAATGTCCTACGCGCACAGCGGATAGAGACCGAGCTGTCTCACGACGCTCTGAACCCAGCTCGCGTGCCGCTTTAACGGGCGGACAG
>MDTE01051276.1_pt1 | contig 37922 bp, 38 predicted proteins | sample 811231 | NCBI WGS metagenome assembly MDTE01 (sample SAMN05326651, study PRJNA326480) | marine metagenome | isolation source: seawater | place: Indian Ocean: Red Sea | collected 2010 | reverse complement strand
TAATCTTAAATATTTTAAACATATTTTTTGGTTTACTGCATATAATAATACAGCAGCATCTAATGATACTTATAATGCTGCAGAGGCGAGTCTTCTAAATTTTGTAATGGGTGGTGGTAATTTATTTATTAATCCAATAGATTTTGAGGATTCTACATTTGCTTGGTTCCCCATTGATTCTATGGTGACCTTGAACCCTAATGGCAGACTTTTTCCAGGCAAAAAACTAATATGTGATTTTGACCCTGAACTCAATTTATCTGTCTCACATTTAATCGCAATTCGGGTAAAAGGTTTTTGGCCGAACCTAGATCAATTTGATACTTATCGAGAAATATATCATATGGAAGAGCCCCAAAGTGGAGATGGTTGGTCCGGAGAACCAACGGTATGTTCCATTGGTCAATATCGCCTTTCACCAATCAGATTATCAGGTAAGGTTGTGATGCTGACTGTACCCTTACATGATGGATACAGGCCTAAGTTAGATGGAAACGGATCTGCGGCTAAGTTTTTCCAGCACATATTAATTCAAGAGTTTTTTGAATGAAAACATTCATAATAATAATTTTAACATCTTTTTTATTTGCTGACAAATCTGGACGTATTTCAGGAGCAATAAATGATCTGAACGGTATGCCTCTCCCGGGTGTTAATGTCATGCTCAAAGGGACATATTATGGCACCGCCACAGATTTGAACGGGCGTTATGTCATTGATAAAATCAACCCCGGCAGCTATGACATGGAAATATCAATGATTGGTTATAAAATTATTTTAAAAACCGGTGTTAAAATTTTATCAGGAATGGACTTAACTCAGAATTTTGCATTAGAAGAGACTGTCTTAAGCTTTGGCGAAGACATAATCGTTATGGGGAAAAAACCACTTTTCGACGTTGATGAAACTTCCTCTATGGCCAGGGTCAGAAAAGAAGATATTGAGAATAAAGTTGTATCTAGTGTTGAAGATATTTTATCTCAGCAAATTGGAGTGACAACACAAGATAACGAAATCCATATACGTGGTGGAAGAATAGATGAAAGTCTATTCGTTGTGGATGGATTTTCTGTAAAAGATCCACTCACTGGGTATTCAGGTAACCTTTTTGTTAATGCAGATGCAATCGAGGAAATGGAGATTGTAACTGGTGGATATGATGCAGAATATGGTCAAGCCATGTCTGGCGTGATAAACATTAAACTAAAAGAAGGAAATCAGTATTTTGAAGGTGCTTTAAAATATGCTACCGATCGTGCTATTGATGGCAAATTTAATTCTGACCGAATTGAATTTAATCTAGGTGGCCCAGACCCAGTTTTCCAGACTCTTCCAAAACTACTAGGATATGATTTGCCTGGTAACTTTTCATTTTTTATCAATGGTTATGGAAAAGTTTATGATGGCAATTTACCTGTTGCTTCAAAATTATACCCCCATCGGTTCTGGTCATCTAATATTTTGTCTGAGAGTGCTGCAGAAAAAATAATGAATACTCTAGCCCAAAGAGAGAACAATGATTGGCATGCACTTTATAAGTTGGTTTGGGATATATCATCAATGAAAAAGTTGTCCGTTTCACATGATCTATCAATGAATATTAACCAAGGATATTATATGCCTCGTGCTTTTTCATCAACCTATTTCCCGTATGCTTACATGAATATTTTAGATAATTATAATACCATTACAAGGGAAAGCCGATTAATTAATCTGAACTGGACCCATACCCTTTCAACAAAATCTTTCTACGAAATTACCTTAGGTAATTTCGTAACAATGGAACACAGCGCAGTTCAAGACCTAGAATGGGGGGAATACAAAGAGCGACTTGACCTTGAGCCTATCAACTATAATCTAGATGAGACCAATCAAGATGGGAATATAGTGATTTCTTATGGAGATGAATTTTATGATTCTGGGTTTGCACCAGAATGGTATAACCTAGTTTCAGATAATGCTAGATTAGATTTAGACTGGACCTTTCATACTAAAAACAGGCATAAAATTAAAACGGGATTTGAGCATACAATATCTAATCTGCAAGTTTTAGATATTGATGAACCTTGGAGTGGATCTTCATCATTCGGCGCGAACTATGACTCTTATAATGTAAACACATATTTTGGTGCTATTTATTTTCAGGATAGAATAGTTTTTGAAGGAATGACAATGAATATTGGGTCCCGATTAGATTATTGGATTCCAGGAAGATATGTCGAAAATGCTATCATAGATACTGGAAATATTATCATCACTGATGAGGCGAGAAAATTATTTTATGAGGAGACATTCAAATTTCCTTGGTTCAATAATCCTTATCGAATGAAAGCCAGATTTGCCCCAAGATTTGGGATTTCTCACCCTGTTACCGATAATGATGTTTTATACTTTTATTATGGGCACTTTTCTCAATTACCTACTTTTCAGTACGTTTATGCAAAAATAAATTCTAAGGCCGAATCAACATATCAGGTTTTTGGCAACCCAAATCTAAATCCTAAAACAACCGTGCAATACGAGATTGGGATAAAGCACCGTTTTAGCGAGGACCAAATTCTGGAGCTCAAAGCCTACTGGAAGGATATGTTCGATTATGAAACATCTCAAACTATACGCCCATCAAACCCTAAATATGCACATCTTTCATTTAACATGTTTTTTAATGCCGATTATGCTCGAGCTAGAGGTGTTGAAGTAATTTTAAAAAGTCGCTTATTAAAAAATTGGTATGCAGATGCAAATTTTAACTACAGTATTGTAACTGGGAAGAGTTCATCTCCACTTGATAACCTTTTAGTACAGGCAGGACAGTTGAGAGAAAAGCCACTTGGTGAAAACTACATGAGTTGGGACAGACCAGTCCATTTTTTTACTAATCTATCATATGATAATCCAAAAAACTGGGGTGTTTCTGTTCGACTCGACTATGAATCAGGAAGGCGCTATACACGCTCAATTGTTGATGAAATCGTAGTTGTAAATGGGAGAGAGTACTACAACGGGCCAAGAGAGGACGATAGACCATTTTCTCAAGTTTCTAAGGTCCCAACACGCAATGTAGATATAAAAATCTATAAAACCATTTTAGCTAAAGATTTTAAAATTAAAATGTATCTTGAAACAGAAAACCTACTTGATGAGAGAACGCCAAGAAGAATTAACCCTTTTACCGGACGCGGTTATGATAAAGGTGAAATAATTGGATACCAATTGGCTGGTAGACCTGACCCAAACTTGGATCCTTCTAGATTTCGCAAACCCAGACAGGTTGAGCTTGGCTTACAAATTATTTTTTAATGGTAAAGTTTTTTCATTACATTATATGCTGTTATCTTTTCATATCTATTAGCTATGGACAAAATTTATTTCCTATCTTAGGAGGGCAGAGGTCTGGAACCTCAGTTTTTTCTTTTTTAAATATTGGGGTGAGTGCTCGTGCTATTGGAATGGGTGAATCAGTTGTTGCATTGAGTCAGGATGCTGCAAGTATTTATTACAATCCAGCGATTATTGCTCAGTTTGAGAAAACTGAAATTTCTATATCTCAAATACAGTGGCCAGCAGAAATAAATTATGATTATTTCAGTATTGGACACAAGATCTACGGAAGACATAACATAGGACTAAGTGGCGGGATTTTACATATGAAACCAATGGAGGAGACTACAGAGTATTATCCCGATGGGACAGGTAATTACTTTACCTATCAAGATAGATTTTTGGCTTTGACGTATGGTACAAAAATGACTAGCCGTTTTAGTTTTGGAATAACGTTAAAGCATGTATCGGAAAATTTAGCTGAAAATAATATGGAGGCCCTTCTTTTGGATGTGGGGACATTTTACCACACAGGTTACAAAACACTTCGATTTTGTGCTTCATTGTCACATTTTGGAAGTCAGATTTTGCCAAACGGATCCTATAAAAAACGCATTATTGATAAAGCATCAGGACAAGAAATTATTGAAAAAGCAAATTACTTAGAATTTTCACCACCTACTATTTTTCGGGTTGGTGGAGCAATTGAACCCTTACGTACTGAGTTACATCATGTTACATTTTCAATCCAACTTAATCACCCTGTTGATAATGCAGAATACATCGTCACAGGGCTCGAGTATTTTCTAAAAAAAATACTTTATTTTCGGACTGGATTTAAATTTAATAAAAATGAAGAAAATTTTACTTTTGGTATAGGACTTGTTTACCCAATTGGTCCTGTTAATTTACGTACGGATTATGGATATGCTAATTTTAAACATTTATCTGATCCGAAAAGATTTAGTATTGGATTCTCATTTTAATGAAAAGAGAACAAATTTATCTTCATTTATTACTTACCTTCATGCTATCAGGTTGTCTGCAAAAATTTTCCATTCCTGAAGATATAAATAGCGACTCTAGTGAATTATTTTTCGCTGGCGATACTTCTTTCTTGGAGCTTAAGCCATTGTGGGATAGTGAGTTTGGTATAATAGATCCCACTGAAATTTCAATAGCTCAAGATGGCAGAATTTTCATTGCAGATTCCTCCAATCATTCTATTTTTGTACTTGACCAAAATGGAGAAAAGCCAGACAAGTTTTCCACACTAAAAAATTTAAGGAATGAAAATGGCAGTTTTATCGCGCCAATAGATGTAGATATTGATGAAAAAATGAATATTTTTTTCATTGATGGAACCGAAAAAGTTTACGTGTGGAATCAATATTGGAATCATATTGGTATTGAGAAAGTATCTACCTCTGGGTCATTTAGACACATGGAATCTGGAGAAATAGAAAACATAAATAGTTGGGATAAAAATTGGGTTTCCTTTTTAAATGATACCGATTGGATGTTAGTTGATACTGTTTTTTCAAATGATCAATCTATTATTGATTCAATTTCATCACCTTATATTTTTTATGATGGCAGTCTTCTTAGAAATAACTTGTTAGATGCTTACTATGATTCAGGTTTGAGCGAATTCAGTGGCATTACATCCCCCGCTGGACAAGGAAATTTTATTATTCTTTGCGATGATTATACTAGCTTAACTAATAAATCTCGAATTTTAGAGGTTGTTTTTAAAAAGTCCCTTTTAATTGAACTAAAAAATGGGCAACGCTTATGGTGTTTCACAGGCGCATTTGGTTCAACAATAAAAGGGTTTGGTACTGGTGCGGGAACAGTTAATAGGCCACTTAGTATCGATGTAGATTATGAGGGTAATTTGTATTACACTCAGGCGGGAAATTTTTTTCCTGTTCATAAGATTGTACCTAATTTTTCTGGAGATTTCGCAGTGTATAGTTCAGGCTTTCAACCTGGGAATACTGATATAACTGATTCAGAATTTTTTAGCCTTCCGATGGATATTGCAATTGATAAAAACAAATATGTTTACATTGCTGATAGTAATAAACCTAGTGTGAAAGTTTTTGACCCAAGAGGAAAGTTCTTCAAAGAGCTGGGTCTTATTGAAAGTGGTTCAACTTTTAAAAAGCCAGTAGCAGTTACAGTTGATAATAGGGGTGTGGTATATGTCTGTGATAAAGATAATAAAGCTATCCTTCGATTTAAACTTTCAAATAGCTTAGATGAAGATTTAATTTTGGATGATTAAGTGGAAATTAGATTAAGACATATCACAGTTACTTTAATAGTTAAATTACTATTTTCACAATATGATATTTCATATGTCAGGTATTTTGAAGATGATATGAATTTTATGTCAAATTTATCAATGTTGTCAACGGATCGTAGAGGCATTCCGCATATTGCTGTTAGTTATAATGAAAAGGATATTCCTGTCAAAATTGAACGTTTTTCGAAAAATGGCGTATTATTTAAACGTGAAATGTTAATATATAATAACAGGGGAAAATTGATTGAGCGGGGCGAATATGATCAAGATGGCAATTATGTTAAATTAGTGATTATTGGTGAGGACGAACCATGGAGTATTGAATTCAGACGTTGGCATTTCCCCGTATCAGAACCCCTTTCATTCAAGGATCAAAGGACAAATATCAAAATGGATGATGGAGAAAATGTTTCAAGAATTATTTTTGAGACTATTGATGGGCAAAAATATGGGCAGATTGACTTAGATTATGATTATTTGGGTAATTTAGCAGAAGAACGATGGAGAGATCTGCCATCCGGAAGAGTTAATCGGCGTTTCAAATATCAATTTGATGTTATAGCTTCCGTAGTTCAGATTTGGGAATATGGTTATGATGGGAATTTAGTTTCACATATGGCTCTAAGCCAGGCTCCTAGCGATAAATTATATCGAACTCCGCCCCCTAGAACCGGTAATGTTCTAAATGAAGCGGATATTATTACTAAAGAAATAATCGAGAAACGGGTTATTGTTCCACTTGGTGGCGAAGTAATCCCTAAAACATATTGGGATCAATTAGTACTTAAAAATGGGGATTTGTTGATGATTGATTTTGTAAGTATAAGCGATAATGGGATTAAATTTCGTTTGAAAGGGGAAGGGGAATTCTTAACTATACCAATTGACCGTGTCAAATCTTTGACATCAAGGTTAGGAGACGTAATTTATCCGAAACTAAGCCGGAGAGGGTTATAATGAAAAATAACTTCTGTAAATATTTAACATTGTTTATGTCTTTTCTTTCTGGACAAGATTATCCTCCTCCCACTGACTTGATAACAATTCCAACTGCTGGAACGCTTGTGCGCGGAAGTTATTCACTGGGCATGCGAATTCAGGATGGTGGTGGCATGATTACTGGTCTCCAAGTCGGACTAACAGATCGGTTCCAATTTGGTTTATCATATGGTTCACCAAATCTTATCGGAGATGATAGCCTGCGTTGGTACCCTCGCCCTGAGGCTAATCTAAAATATCTTATAATAGATGAGACCACATCACTACCTGGAATTGCTATGGGAATTAACACCCAAGGATATGGAAATTTTAATCAATCTGATTCATTGTTAAGGTATGATACTAAGGCATACGGTGCTTATTTATCCGCCTCAAAAAATTGGCATACTCCATTCGGGAATGCAGGGATTCACTCCGGTATGAATTATAATTTTATTGAAACAAGTGATGGAGATAAAGATCCAAACCTTTTTTTTGGACTTGATGTTGAATTAAATCCTGAATTTTCGCTACTTGTTGAATATAATGCAGCCTTAAATGAGAATGATATGACAGCAAAGAAGATGTCGATCAGCACTGGTGGATATTTAAACGCTGCAATAAGGTGGACATTTGTAGATCATTTTCATTTAGAATTAAATTTCAATAATCTTCTTTTTGATGATGATAAAGTAGATTACTTTAAACGAGAAATAAAAATTACCTACATTGAATACTTTTAGGTAACAGGTTAAACTTTTGATGAAAAAAATGTCGTTTCTTTTGTTTTTTTTTATGGGTTTACATGCCCAAACTTCATTTGATCTAGGGATTCTTGCTTATAATAAACGCGCAGAGGGTAGCTCTGGGGAGTTAGCGAGAAAAGACCCAATTAACCAAGCCATTTCATATTTTACTGATGCTGCACAAATAATTGATAGCGAACTTAAGGCATCTGTATATTTGTTAAAGTCGTTTTATTTTAAGGGTAAGTATGTTGCTAAAACAGAGAAAGAGAAAAAAAACATATATAACAAAGGAAAATCTCTTGCAGAAGAGATGATTGAAAAATTTCCGAAATCTGTTGAATTAAGATACTGGTACCTTGTAAACTTAGGTAGCTGGGCCGAAATTTATGGTGTTTTGCCTGCTGCCCGTGAAGGAGTAGCTGATATTATGCGAAATCAGTCGCTTGAAATAATAAATCTAGATTCAACTTACGAAAACGGGGGAGGTTATTTTATGCTTGGAGCAGTCCACTTAAAGTCTCCACGGATTCCAATTTTTCTGTCATGGCCTAGTAATGCAAAGGCAATAGAGCACTTGGCAAAGGCCTTTAAAATTGGAAATAGCACACCGAGCCAAACTGTTTACCTTGCCCAAGCGTTAAAAAAAAATGGTAATGATTCTAAAGCACATAAGTTGCTCAAAGATTTGATTGATTTACCTCTACTATCAGATCAGCTTGTTGAAAGCTACGAACAAAAACAAATTGCAAAAAAACTTTTGGCTGATTGGGAATAAAATGGCATGAAATATCTTTCAAGTGTAATTCTATTTCTTAACTCTTTTACTCTGGGTCAGGGAAAAGTAATATATTGGAATTCCATGTCTACATCTGTTAAGGTAGATGTACCAATTTCTTCTGATGAAAGTTTGGAAGGGGGACGAATACAGATTAGAGTAAGCTTTGATGGTGAAAATTATTTTGATTTAGGTGAAGCTTACCTAATTATGGGTAAGGACTTAGAAGAATTAAAAGAGATTTTAGTCCCTAGGAATGATTTTATATCTGCAGAGGGATACAAAGAAGGTGCGAAGGCTAGATTTATTGCGGAAATTTGGGATAGAGCAGGAAATAGTGTTATCAGCACTGTTAGTGATAGCATATTAACAATAGATGAAACTATTCCAATCTTAACTAGAGTATCGGTTAATTCAACAAATTCTCAGAAAAATAACTTAGCTATACCTGATGATATGTTTGTGCTGGAAATTGAGGCCAGTGAGCCAATTTTACCACCAAAAGTTGAAGTTAACGGAGACGACCTCGAAGCTGTTGGAGAAGGTAATTCTTGGAAAGTAGAAAGAGTTTTCGATAATGGAGATGATGGACCAATTACATTTAGTGTCAATTTTGAAGATTATGCTAGAAATCTAGGAGAAACGGTAGTTTCAACTACCAATAATAGCAAAGTAATATTTGATGGTACAGAACCTACACTTAATAACGTAACCCTTTTTTCAAACAATCCATATGATGAATCTCTCGCAGTTAAAGGTGATTCAGTGTTTCTTGAGTTTGTAGCTAGCGAAAGTCTGTTTATAGTTACCGTTAAAATAAATGGCAATGAAATATCACAATTGGATGAATCAAACCTAAAATATAAATATTCTCAAATTTTAACCGATAAAGATACTGAAGGAGTAATTCCCTTCATGATTGATTACAACGATCTAGCTGGGAACGCAGGCGAGCAGGTTGTTGAGACCTCCGATGATAGCCAAGTTCTATTTGATATGACTCCACCTAAAATCTTTAAAATCGAGAGTGTGGGTTCATCAACCAAGGTAATTAAAGGTTCTGCACCAATTGGAAATTCTAAGCAAGAAAATTCAAAAACGAGCTCCGATTCATCTGGATTATTTTCTGGCAATGTTCTAATTATCATGATTGTTTTATGTCTAATATTTGTTTTGATAATTACTGCTTCCTGGTGGAAACTCTTTTCAAAGGCGAGCCAATCGGGTTGGAAGGTATTAATTCCCTTTTTTAATCTTTTTATTTTGACGAAAATTTTGAAGAAACCTTTTTGGTGGATAGTTATTTATTTAATATTACCCCTAGGACATGTTTTAGTTTCTCTTCAAATTGCAAAATTATTCGGAAAAAAAATAATATTTGCACTTGGGATGATATTTTTACCAACAATATTTTATCCCATATTAGCATTTGGAAAGTCTGAGATAGCTCAATAAGCATTTAATGAATAAGCAGTGATATTTTTTATGTCTGACTTTCAAGAAAGAAAAATTTCATCAGAGGTAATCTTTAAGGGCAAGGTCCTAGACCTGCGAAGAGATGTAGTAGAATTACCCAATAGAAAAAAAGCAACTAGGGAATGGATAAACCATCCGGGTGCTGTAGTTATCATACCGATTCTTCCAAGTAATAAAATAGGTTTAATTAGACAATATCGATATGCTCCAAAAAATGAATTTATTGAATTACCCGCCGGTAAGTTAGATGAAAATGAAGATCCTATGCTCTGCGCAAAAAGAGAATTAGAAGAAGAAATTGGTTACAAGCCAAATAAGTTGACTTACCTTACCAAAATATTTCCAGCTATAGGATTTGCAAATGAAGTCATGTTTGTTTTTCTTGCAGAAGAGCTAGAAAAAACTCAATCTAGATTAGATGAAGATGAGTTCATAGAGCTACTACCAACCTCCGTTGAAAATGCTGTATCAATGGTTTGGGAAGGTAAAATTACAGATGTTAAGACCATTATTGGTATTTTATGGTTTGATAAAATAAGGAAGAATTAATTTAAATAAAGATATGCAATAATATAAGGACTACAGACATTCGAACATTATTTTATATTTTTTTAAATACATTTTTAATTGATCAAATTAACTCACAAAATGATAATTCATCTAGGTCTATGGGTTTAAAAGCAAAAGTTGGGAAAGAATCTGGAATATTTGTTAATTATTCTCAAAGTCAATTCAATATCGATGGATATTATGATATTAATGGTATCAATGGACTATTCAGTGATTTTTGGCTTAGCCAAATTGATTTAGATTCTGATACAGATCCAGAGTTTAATATAACTTCGGGGTACAAGAGGGAATTTCTACCTTATTTGACGATGGGTGGTGGTTTCAACTTTTATTTTGTTTTAGCAGAAAAAGATAATTTAAGTCCAGATGAAGTAGACCTCTTCTTTGGGCTAGCTTTTGGTCCAATTACAAGTGTTTTATTTTATGGTGATGATGTCGATTACCTTTTTATTTTAGATTTAAATTATGGTCCTTTAAACTTTATTCCTGCAGAAATCACTTTCCAAAGTTATATTGAGCAGAACACATATGACTTAAGGCTTAACGTATCAAAACAAATAAAAAATTCTTTTAATTTTGGGTATATATTGTCAAATGAAAAATATTTCAATGTAGAGGAAAAATTATATATAAAGAATGGGATAAGTTATCCCTTAAATGTGTATAAAGAAAAAAGAGGGTTTTTCCATGAAATATATTTGGGTTATCAATTTTAAATTTTATTTTTGTGAATGTTTTATCTTGACTATACATACGTCTCTAGATAAGTATAAATTGTTCCGTATGGTATTACCTAAATTTTTAATTTAAAGGAAAATAAAGAGGGGCCATATAAATGAATGTCCTTGAATTTATTCGAGATAAAAAAGAAGATTTCCAAGAAAACACTGCTCAGTTTCGGGCAATGCTTGAACCAACATTTCAGTCTTGGTCTAATAGACTCAATGATCATATAACCAATACATTAAACAACCCATGGATCGCCAACCTTAATCCATTCGAAAGTAGGCACTTATTTAATTCCCGGAAAGTTTTCAAGAATCCGATGGTAAAAGACATGTATGAAGATTTGAATAAAAATATTGGGAGAGAAATTTATGTAGGGGAATGGCAAAAAATAGATCAAGAATGTATAAATCAATTTGCAGATGTTACTGGGGACCAACAATGGATACATACCGATTTAGAAAGAGCGGAGAAAGAATCTCCTTTTAAAACCACCATCGCTCATGGATTTTTAACTTTGGCATTATTACCTAAACTAACAGATGTTGCCAATGCAAGAACTAATCTATACCCAAAAGCTAGGCTTATAATAAACTACGGTTTAAATCAAGTGCGATTCCCATTCCCTGTGAAGTCAGGATCTAGAGTGAGAGCTAGAATAAAATTAAAAAATTTGACTCCCCTAGAAAAAAGTATTGAGGTTATTAATGAGGTAAGCGTTGAAGTTGAGAAAAGAAAACGATTTGCCTGTGTTGCTATTACTGTTTTGCGACTTTATTTTTAAACTCTTTTGTTATTTAATTATTTGTCCTACTTCATCTAATGCGGGATATTTTTCACCTTTTTTGTTAAAGACATTTGCTAATTTTGGATAAGAAAATTCAAAAAGAAGTTTATCGAACTGGGTTTTACACAATCTTGTTTTTTTATATAATCCTGCTATTTTTCTTTGACGCTGTATTTCAAATAGGATGATTGCGTTTGCTACTGAAACATTTAAGTTTTCAGCCATACCATTCATAGGTATAGAAATTTCATGATCAGATAAAACTTTTAATTCTTGTGAGATTCCATCTAACTCTGCCCCTAAGGCTATTGCTGTTGGGACTGTGTAGTCTACGTCTCTAAAATCTGATGAAATCCCATTATTATTTGCAATATAAATTGTAAATCCATCACTTTTTAATTTCTTGAAAAATTTTGTTGCTGAGTTAAAAATATGCATTTTAACCCATCTATTAGTGCCACTAGCTGCCTTCAAATTAACCCCAACTTTTTCTTCATTTTTTGATAAACAATAAATATCCCCTATTCCAACTGCATCACAAGATCTAATGATGGCTGCTAAGTTATGTGGTTTGTGAACATTATCAGTAATAACTGTTAAATCCGGTTGCCTTCTTTTAAGCATGTCCTTGATTTTTTGAAATCGTTTGGGAGTCATTTATTCATTTAAATTCTGTTTGTGAAAATCTCATCTAAATCTATAAAAAAAAAAGCAAAAGAACTTGGATTCCAAAAAATAGGTATAGCCAAAGCTGAACCAACCGTAAAAGAGAGAAATCACTTAAATGAGTGGTTAAGAAAAGGCAATCACGCTGAAATGGACTGGATGAAAAAAAGAAAAGAAGAACGTGGAAATATTCATTCATATTTTCCTACGGCGAAATCTGTTATTTCCTTAGGTTTGAACTATAATACAGGTAAGACTCAAGATGACCTAAAATCAGATTTTAAAATTTCTAATTATGCATGGGGCGATGATTATCACGAAATATTAAAAAGATTATTATTTGAACTTTTAAATTGGATCAAGAAAAATACTCCAAATGTGAAGGGCATTGTTTGTGTTGACACATCACCCGTTATGGATAAAGTTTGGGCAAAAAAAGCAGGTCTTGGTTGGATTGGGAAACATACTAATCTTATTACCAGAGATTTTGGGTCATGGATATTTTTAGGAGAGTTAATCTTAGATATTGATTTAGAATTTGATTCCTCATTTAAGGAGGATCTTTGTGGAAGTTGTACAGCTTGTATTGAAGCTTGCCCTACTCAGGCTCTCGATGAATATAAAATCAATTCAAATAAATGTATTTCATATTTAACCATTGAGCATCGAGGAGAGTTTTCTGATGAACAATCTGAACTTCATGATTGGATATATGGGTGTGATATTTGCCAAGATGTTTGTCCATGGAATGAAAAATTTTCAAGAGATTCAAACTTTGAATCATTTTTTCCGAGAGAAGAAATAATAAATTATTCAAATAATGATTGGGAAATTCTAGGGAAGGATGAATTTAAAAGAATTTTTAAAAGATCTGCGATTAAAAGAACTAAACATAGTGGCTTAAAAAGAAACATAAAAAAAAATATGGAGAAATAAATATGGCAGAAATAGGAGTTCTTCTCGGTGGTTGTGGTGCTAGAGATGGATCAGAGATACACGAGTCTGTTCTCACATTATTAGCTTTAGACAAAGCTGAAGCAATCATAAAAATTATAGCTCCAGATAGACCCCAATTTGATGTTATAAATCATATTAATGGTAATAAAATGGATGAAGAAAGAAATATTTTAGTCGAATCTGCAAGAATTGCAAGAGGAGAAATTATCACGATTGATTCTAAAATTTCTGGTCAAGTTGATGCATTGATTTTACCGGGCGGTACGGGGACGGCTAGTAATATTTTTAATTATAATTCTGCAGGAATCAATTTTAAAGTCCTCAAAGAAGTAGAATATTTGGTTAGCCAAATTATAAAATCAGGGAAACCTATAGGCGCTATTTGTATAGCGCCAGTGATGATAGCAAAAATACTCCAAAAGTTGGGTCTAAGTGGCAACCTAACCGGGGGATTTAATGAAAAAATGATAGATGATATCGAAGCTATGGGAAGTAAAACTGAAAGAGTTGGACCTACCGAAATTGTTGTAGACGAGGTAAATAAAATTGTCTCAACCCCTGCCTATGTGGAGGCAAATTCCATCAAGGAAGTTGCGTGTGGTATAGAAAAATTAGTAGATAAAATAATGGAGATGTTAAGTGCCTAATCATGTTAGTTTTCAATAATTGTAATATATCCTTTACCTGTAAAAAGAGTTAGCGGTATAACACCTTCATTAACTTGCCCTTTTGCTGTGATATTTGAATGGGAATTATCTAAGTTTAGCGGAATATCAGAACTAATGTCTCCTGCCAATCGACCGCCACTAATCTCTGCTTCAATATTTACAGGAAGATTTTTTGGAATTGATACTCTTATATTTCCTATTCGGCTCTCTAAATTCACACTATAATCAAAAATTTCTGAATCAAACATGATACTAAAGTTTATATCACCACCAGATGTATATGCTTGAACAGCTCCAAAAATACTCTTTCCTATTATATTTCCATTAATTGCATCTAGAACCATTTTCCCTTTTAAATCATTTGTCCGGATATTTCCATTAGAAGTTGATAAATTGCAAAAACCCTCCAAAGATTGTATGTTTATGTCTCCATCATTAGTTTCTGCTGAAAAATTCCCTGCAACTTCTTCTGCGACAATATTACCAGATGATGAACGACAGGTTAAATTACTTCCACTAAGTTTATGAATAAAAATTGATCCACCTATGGTCATTAATTCTATATTACCCGTAAGGTTACTTAATCTTATGTCTCCTCCTATGGCACTAATATTATAGTTGCCTTTATTATTAAATATATTAATCATACCTCCCGTAGAATGAGCACGATAATTTCCTATTGAATTTTTAATTAATATGTCTCCACTTTGAGTTTGTATAAATACATCTCCCTGCATATTTATCATACTAATGTCACCTCCATCGGAAATTAGTTTTACATCACCCTGTATCTCATTTACCATAATATCCCCGCCATTAGTATTTGCATGAATGCTAATATTAATTGGAATGCTCAGCAAAAAGGTTGATTCTAGTCTAGGTATTTTTTCTTCTTTTTGTTTTTGAATTGTAATTTCACCTAAAATTTCATCATGGAAGACAGCCATAATATTTTCTCTTTTGGATGTAATACCATGATGTAATGCGCTCCAATGGAGAGAATGTGTGATTCTAACGACTACACCCTCACCGAAATGGCCTTGGATATTTAAATCTCCATCGACGTCATTGATTTTTATGCTATAACTTCCATCATCAGGTACACTATTAAATCTGTAAGTCTCAGTGTAGTTAAAAATGTCAAATTTCTTATTTTCTGTATCGATTTGTGAAAATAGTATAACACTGAATAAAAAAAATGTAAGATTTTTTTTCAAAATGATTTCTAATCAATAATTCAATTAAGAACTAAAGATTAGCGATAATTACCCTATTTTTATAATAAACTACCAGGCGGATTTATAAACCTGTTTCTGATACGGTATTTTTCACTGCTAATAATGTATTATTTAATTCTTCTTTTTCTTTATCTGTTAAACTGAATTCAAGTATTTTTTCAACTCCTAAGGATCCAATGACAGTAGGGACTCCAATAAAGTAACCATTTACACCAAACTCCCCTTCGCAGAGTGCAGCTGAAGGTATTACTCGTTTTTTATCAAGAATAAAAGATTCTACCATTTCTATCGCAGACTGTGCAGGGGCATAAAAAGCAGATCCGTTGCCAAAAAGTTTCACGATCTCTCCACCAGCTACCCTAGTTCTATTTTCAATCTCATTTAGCCGACTTTTTGAAATTAAATCAGTTACAGGGACTCCACCAACAGTTGCTAAGCGAGTGATAGGCACCATTGAGTCACCATGACCACCGAGAACCATACAACTTACATCTTGTACAGAGTAGCCTGTCTCCATTGCAATAAACGTTTTAAACCTGGTACTATCAAGAGCACCGGCCATCCCAACAACTTGATGCTTTTTGAATCCTGAAATCTTGAAAAAAGCATAAACCATTGCATCTAATGGATTAGATATGACAATTACAAATGCATTGGGTGATTGATCTTTTATATTTAGAGCAACATCTCTAATTATTTTAAGATTTATTTCAAGTAGGTCTTCCCTATCCATTCCTGGTTTTCTTGGTAGACCAGCAGTAATAATAAAAACATCTGCATTTTTGACATCGTTCCAATCTGAAGTTCCAGATATGTTAGCATCATAGCCGTCATGAGGGCGTAATTGCATTATATCAAGAGCTTTCCCCTTGACCATACCTTCAGCATTTGGTATATCAAAAATAATAACATCACCCAACTCTTTTTGAGTGCAAAGTAATGCTAGATTTCCCCCAATTTGACCACCGCCGATAAGAGCAATTTTCTTCCGACTCATCTATTATCCTACTAAATGTAAAAGTTAGTTAAAGTTAATACTAATATATTAAATTATATTTACTAGTTTACGATTCTTACCTTTTGTCACGAAGCGTACAACACCATTTGTAGTGGCAAAGAGGGAGTCATCATTTGCACGTTTTACATTAGTACCAGGGTGGATTTTGGTTCCCCTCTGCTTTAGAATTATGGTACCTGCCGAAACTGATTGACCATCACCAACTTTTAAGCCTAAAAATTTTGCATTAGAGTCTCGACCATTTCTAGAACTTCCTTGTCCTTTTTTATGAGCCATTTTTATTCCTCTTCTTCTTTTTGGGGTACTGCCTCACTTTTTGAGGATGTCTTAAATTGTATTTTTTCTATTTTTACTTCTGTAAATCGCTGCCGGTGACCATTTTTTCTCTGATAACCTTTTCTACGTTTTTTCTTGTAGACAAGGATCTTTTTTTCTTTTCCATGAGAAGTGATCTTTGCTGTAACCTTAGCATTTTTAATATTAGGAGAACCAAATTGATGTGTATCCGAATCAAAGATTAAAAGTATTTGATCAAAATATAATTTTGATCCAACATCACCTTTTTGCAAGGGAATGCGTAGAGTAGACCCTTCAGCAGTTTTATATTGTTTACCAGATATCTCAATAATTGCGTACATTTTTAGCTCCAGAAGCGGCGAAACTTAAGATGTAAAGTCTTCCTTTTCAAGAGACATCTCATTTGTAATATCCACTCCATCTTTTGGTCGGATGAACCTAAACTCATCTCTCCTAAGTTCGTTATTATCTGTAATTCTTAAATGTACGAAGTTTTGCCACATTAAACCTCGCAATACATGTTTCTTCTCGCCATTAAGGTAATCAGAATTATACGGATGTAACATTAATTGGAGACGTAGAGATCTTTTTTTGCTTTTGTATCTTCGAAGCCAATGATCGATTCGGGTAATTAATGTTTCTTGAGAAATAATTTTTCCTGACCCACGACAAGAAGTACATTCTTCGCTCATGGAGTCAAGCAGACTAACACGAATTCTTTGCCGGGTCATCTCCAAAAGCCCAAATTCTGTTATTGGCGCAACAGCAACTTTCGCCCTATCTTTTTTTAGTTCTTTCCTTAATTCATGGTAAACCTTTTTCCGATTATCAGCAAGTTGCATATCAATAAAATCAATTACAATCAATCCAGAGAGATCCCTGAGACGGAGTTGCCTTGCAACTTCTCTTGCTGCCTCCAAATTAATTTTTAACGAATTTTCTTCATGTAATTTTTTACCAACAAATCTTCCACTGTTAACATCTACAACAACCATAGCCTCTGTTTTTTCAATGATTAAATATGCACCACTTTTCAGCCAAGCTTTTGGGCGCATTAATTTTTCTATCTCTGGTTCAATGCCAAAGCTTTCAAAAAGCGGAGATTTGAGCTTATAAAGTTCCAAACGTTCCAATAAACTTGGAGAAACATCCTCAAGATATCGCTGTGTTTTCTTAAAAAGTCTCTTTGAATCGATAATTATTTTTTCCACATCTAATGTTAATAAATCTCGTACTACACTAGAGGCGGTCTCAAGATCCTCGTAAACTAAAAAGGGGGCATTATTACGATCTGATTTGCTTTTAATATTTTTCCAGTTATCTAGCAAAATACTAAAGTCATTTTCAATATGCTCCTCACTTTTACCCTCTGCTACAGTTCTAATAATGACTCCAGCATCTTTACTGCGAAGGCGCTGAGCAATTTTTTTTAATCTTCTTCTTTCAAATTTATCCCATATTTTTTTTGAGATTCCAATATAATTTGCATTTGGTACTAATACTAATAATCTACCGGGCAATGCGACTTCCGTAGTAACTCGTGGTCCCTTTCCAGCAAACGGTTCTTTGATTACTTGAACAAAAATTTCCTGACCTGTTTTTAAATCAACCTCGATATTTTCTAGTTTATCATTCTGTTTATTTTTGGGAGAGTTACGTTTTTGTGTAACTTTTTCAATAATGTACTCATTTTCTCCAATTTCTGAGAAGGGAAGAAATGCATTTAATTCATAACCAATATCTACAAACGCCGCTTGCATTCCAGGCAAAACATTTTCTACCTTACCTTTATAAACATTTCCCACCATACGTTGATTATCTTGTTGTTCTACATAAACCTCTACAAGCTTACTTTCCTCCTGAATTGCAATTCTAGTTTGACCCATTGTTTCATTAATAAAAATTTCTTTTTTCATAAAATTTACCTTGCTAAAGTTTTATTTAACTCAATAACGACTGTAAAAAGCGAAAATTATCCACTTCTCGTAGTTGAATTAGAGCAATGTTTTTTTATTTTTTGAGGAAAAAAGGAAGGAAAGAAATTTTACGGCCCATTGTTGGGTGATAAAAGAAGTATCTGAATCGCCAATATAAAGAGAAAACTTTGTATTCCTTCGTTTATCCCTAGCTATATAGAAAATACATTATTACGATTCATTTATTCAAGAATTATAACATAATAATTTTAATTAAATTCATTTAAAAATCTGACTAAAAAAAAGAACTTTATGCGAATATATCGAAGTAAATTTTTTTACTTAATTTATAAATTATGAAAACCAAACAAATCATTGCAATTGGAGGAGGTGGATTTGGAAGAAATCCAAATCATAATAAAATCGAAAAATATATAATTGAAGCTTCAGGTAAAACGAAACCTAATATTGTTTTTATTCCAACTGCAAGTGCTGAAGACGATAGCTACATAGTTAACTTTTATTCATGCTTTTCAAAACTTGGCTGTGAGGTTCAGCACATATCACTTTTTAAAAGAACACCTAGATTAGATAGTATATTCAACAAAGCTGATATTATTTATGTTGGAGGAGGTAACACGAAGAGTATGCTTGCCTTGTGGAGGGAGTGGAAGATTGACGTCCTGCTTTTGAAAGCATATAATTATGGAAAGATATTATGTGGGGTGAGCGCCGGGGCCATTTGTTGGTTTCAGCAGGGTATAACAGATTCTTGGTTAAGTAATTTAAATGTAATTGATTGTTTAGGTTTTATCCCTGGAATGTGTTGCCCCCATTATCAAGAAGAGAAGAATAGAAGACCCAGTGTGCATAATTTCTTAATAAAACAGCAATGTAATACTGGTTACGCGATTGATGGAGGTGCTGCAGTCCATTTTAAGGATGATAAATATTTTTCTTCTTTACAATTCTATCCTGATTCTTTTGTCTATTATGTGCAATGTGAGGGGGAAAAAATTTCCGAAGAAAAAAAAGAAATGATTATTTTGTAATGTATAAGGAGAGTACTCCAACATTCTGGGAAGATATCTATTTGAAAAATGATATCGGCTGGGATTTAAATGGACCAACACCAATATTTTTTCATTTATCCAAAATTCTCAAAACTGGAAAAGTTTGTATCGTTGGATGTGGCCGGGGATTTGACGCTGTAATGTTTGCGAAAAAAGGATTTGATGTATCGGCTGTAGATTTTGCTCCTTCAGCAATAAGATCACTAAAAAGTTTAGCGGATAAAGAAAGTGTAAATTTGAATGCAATAGAAAAAGATATTTTTTCTTTAAATAGTGATTTCTATGAAACTTTCGACTATGTTATTGAGCAGACATGTTTTTGTGCAATTCATCCAAGTTTGCGCTCTGATTATGAGAGATTGATAAAAAAAATTTTAAAACCTGAGGGTCAATTAATTGGTCTTTGGTTTCCTCTAGATAAACCAATCGAAGACGGAGGACCTCCTTATGGGACCACAATTAAAGAAGTGAAAAATATTTTCAGTATTGGTTGGAGCGCTGTAAGGGAAGAATTTTCAAATTATTCCGTGGATTCTAGAAGAGGTAGAGAAAAACTTATCATTTTTCAAAAAGTCGAATAATTAAGTGAGGGGGAATTATAGGTCATGAAGATTTTAGATCATATTTGTTGTAAGGGCTCTAGGTCCTAGTATTTTTTAATTAGTAAGTATTTTTATTTTGATTTCTGATCTAAATATAGCGAAAAATGCTGCAATTGAGGCTGGTATAGTAATTTTAAATTATTATAAATCCGAATATCAAATTAAACATAAAAGTTACCAAAATCCTGTTACAACAGCTGATTTTGAATCAAATAAAAAGCTTAAAGAAATATTGATAGGTGAGCGTCCTAATTATGGATGGCTTTCGGAAGAAACAGTGGACTCAAATCATAGATTAAAAAAAGAAAAAGTTTGGATAGTTGATCCTATAGATGGGACTAAAGAATTTATTGAGGGAATACCTAACTTCGTTGTTAGTATTGGGCTTGTAAATCGCGGAGAACCAATTATTGGGGTACTTTATAATCCTGTTACAAACGAAATATTTTCAGCAGGCAAAGGTTTTGGAGCATTTCTAAATGACACACCTATCCAGTGCAGAGCAAAGAAAAATCTTAACCAAATGCTTGTTTTGAACAGTCGCTCTGAAACGGACAAAGGCTTATGGGAAAAATTTAAAAATATTTTTGGTGAATTGAAGCCCATTGGTTCAGTCGCGTACAAATTAGGTCTCACTGCTGCTGGGAAAGCCGATGTGTTTGCATCATTACGTCCAAAGAATGAATGGGATATTTGTGCCGGTAATTGTATAATAAATGAAGCAGGAGGGAAGTTAATTGATCTAAATGGGGAAGAAAGAAAATACAATCAAAGAAATACCTTACTTACTCCAGGAATTGTAGCAGGAAAAAATGAAGCTGTTAATAAAGTTTTTATGGCTGTAAAGATTTAATGGAATCGATTTTACCAACTGAAATACAAGCCCAGAAAAACATCGTTAAAATAAAAATAAATTACAGAAAATTAATTAGGAAATTAAAATGTCAGAAGTTCCAAAAGGTGCTATAAAATGTTTAGATAAAGGATTTGTTAGATTAGTAGACTCAATGGGGGGGGATAATGCTATAGTACAAGCTGCTAGAGTCAGTTACGGGAAAGGTACAAGTAAACTATCTCAAGATAGAGGATTAATTAGATATTTAATGAGACATCGCCATACGACTCCCTTTGAAATGGTAGAATTTAAATTCCATTGTAAGATGCCCATCTTTGTAGCAAGGCAATGGGTTCGGCATCGTACAGCAAATATTAATGAATATTCGCTAAGGTATTCTGAAGCCAGAGACGAATTTTATTTGCCAGATCCAAATAATATCCAATATCAGAGTACATTAAACAAGCAAGGAAGAATGGGTGTTGTCCCATCAAGGTTAAAAAAGAAAGTTTCCAAATATTTTACAGAAATATCAAATCGAAGTTTTCAAATTTACTCCGAACTAAATGAGGAGGGAATTTCAAGGGAGTTAGCTCGTGCTATTTTGCCCGTAAACCTTTACACAGAGTGGTATTGGAAGAATGACCTTCACAATTTACTCCACTTTATTGGACTACGTTCAGATAGTCACGCTCAATATGAAATACAGGTTTTTTCAGATGCAATGGCTGAATCTGTTAAGAAAGTAGCACCTTTTGCCTGGGAAGCATATGAGGATTATGCAATAAATGGTCTACGTTTCTCCAAAATAGAGCAAAGTATGCTCAAAGAAAATCTGCCGGCTCGAATAGTTGAAGACATTTTAGATGATATTGCTTATAAAATAACTGCTACACTGCATAAAAATAAACCCCGTAATGAAGATGAGTTATTTTCTCTTTATCAAAAACAAGAGGGAATTGATTCAAGGGAAGACTTTGAACTTAAATGGAGCTCTGGAAGAATCGAGATCGCAAATATAAGAGAGCTAAGGGAGCTAAAAGGAAAGCTATTATCATTTAAAAATTAAAATGATTCTCTAATTTATTTCTAAATATGTCATTATTTAATAGAGCAGAAGTCATTGATCAAAATTTTACGAAATTAGTTGAAGCCGGTAAACTGCCTCCTTCAAATAAGAAGTTTAGCCTATCCAGGATTAACATTATCAGCTCGCAGTTAATATCAATATTTGAATCGCAAGTCCATAGCCGTCATATGGATATAAAAGCAAGAAAGTTAAAAAATGAAGGTAAGTGTTTTTATACTATTGGAAGCTCTGGTCACGAGGGTAATGCTGTGTTTGGGAACGTATTTTCATTTAATGACATGGCATTTTTGCATTACAGAAGTGGAGCATTTTTTTTAGAAAGGTCAAAACAAATAAAAAATTCTAGCCCGATATACGATATGGCACTTTCATTTATGGCATCATCAGAAGACCCAATAAGCGGCGGGCGGCATAAAGTTATTGGAAGTAAAGAATTAAATATACCGCCGCAGACCAGTACAATTGCGAGTCATCTACCAAAAGCGGTTGGGACAGCATACTCGATTGACAGAGCAAAAGATTTAAATATTATTGAACAACAACTCAAAACAAATAGTATTGTAGTATGTAGCTTTGGAGATGCTAGCGTAAATCATTCCTCTGCATTATCAGCATTTAATACAGCCTCATTGATTTATAATTTAGGAGGGCATGTTCCTATCGTTTTTATCTGCGAAGATAACGGTACTGGAATTTCTGTTCCAACAGAAAATAAATGGATAGAAAAAAGTTTTAAGGAGAGATATGGAATAAAATATATTCTTGCTGATGGACTTCATTTATTAGATTTAATAAACAAAGCGGGAAAAGCATATGAGATTTGTCGTAACCATAGAGTACCAGTTTTTCTTCATATGAAAACCATTAGGCTAATGGGACACGCAGGATCAGATCTTGAGATTGGTTATAAAAGTTTAAAAGAAATCGAAAAAAATGAGTTTAATGATCCCTTACTTCATTCTTCGCGAATATTAATTGAGAATGGATGTTTGTCTAAGGACGATATAATATCGATCTACGAAAATTCTAGAGAACAAATTAACCATGTTTTTGATCATGCAACATTGCGACCAAAGCTAAAAACATCTTTAGATGTAATGGCTCCATTGCTTAAAAAACCTCTCAAAAAAAAATCACCTAAACAGCCACTAAATAAATCTCGAAAAGAAGTCTTTGGAAGTGATTTTAGTCATTTAAAAAGTGATAACCACATGGCAAAAAACATAAACTATTGTCTTAGAGATATCATGCTTCGCTTTTCCAATACATTAATTTTTGGTCAAGACGTAGAGAAAAAAGGAGGTGTTTATGGTATTACTAAAAATATATATGATCTTTTTGGAAGTCGAAGAATTTTTAATAGCCCTATTGATGAGACTTCAATAATTGGGTTTGCTATAGGGCTTGCGCACAATGGGTTTATCCCAATTCCTGAAATCCAATTTCTTGCTTATTATCATAATGCTCAGGATCAAATCCGAGGAGAGGCAGCAACACTTTCATTTTTTTCTAATGGGAAATATTCCAATCCAATGGTGCTCAGAATACCAGGTTTAGCATATCAGAAAGGTTTTGGAGGTCATTTCCATAATGAGAATTCATTAACTGTTTTCAGAGACATTCCTGGTATTATAATTGCTGTTCCATCAAATGGTTCAGATGCAGTGAGAATGATGCGCACAGCTGTAAAGGAAGCTTATGAGCATGGCCGTATCATTATATTTATAGAACCAATTGCACTTTACATGCAAAAAGATCTTTATGAAAAGGGAGATAAAAAATGGAGTTTTCCTTACCCAAGTATCGAAAAAGAAATCGGTGTCGGACAGTATGCTGTTTATGGCTCGGGAAAAGAACTGGCAATAATTACATATGGAAATGGTCTTTACTTATCATTAAAAGGGAAAAAAGAAATAGAAAAAACGTTAAGAATGAAAATAAAAGTTATAGACTTAAGATGGCTCTCACCAATAAATGTAACTAAACTTTTAGAAGAATTAGGCAACTCAAAGCATGTGCTAATTGTTGATGAATGTAGAAAAACAGGATGCCATGGTGAAGGATTATTATTGGAACTAATAAACAAATCAAATAAGCCCTTAAATATCAAACTTCATGCCGCAGAAGATAGTTTTATTTCTTTGGGACCCTCATCGACTACTTCACTCCCAAGCAAAGATTCAATAATTAAAAATGCAATATCATTAATAAATGAAAAAAATTAGAACACTCCTTATTTGCCCTGGAAGAGGATCATACACTAAAAGAGAAAGTGGTTATCTAAATTTAAATAAAAAATATAACCAGGATATCATTGATTGGATGGATAAGCAGAGAGTAAGTAAGGGGTTAAAACAATTAAAAGAATTAGATTTAATGCCCTTCAAATCTAGTATTCATATGTCTGGTGAGAATGCTTCTCCGCTGATTTACGCTTGCAGTATTTCTGATTTTTATTCTTTAAGCAAAAAAAATTTTGACTTTGTTTGTGTAATTGGCAATTCTATGGGCTGGTATACTGCTCTTGCAATAAGTGGAGCTATATCTATAAATAATAGTTATAAAATAGTGCAAAGGATGGGGTCAATTATGGATTCAAAAGGTGTTGGTAGGCAATTAATCTATCCCATTATTGATGATAATTGGCAAATTGATGGAGATTTCACGAAATACATTACTAGCCAAATAAAAAAAACAAAAAACTTTGTGTCAATAAAACTGGGAGGTTATTTAGTTGTAGGGGGAGAAAAAAAATCCATTGATAGACTATCAAATATTTTACCAAAAAAGGGGGTTTTCCCTCAAATAATCCCTTACCATGCTGCTTTTCATACCCCTCTGCTCAAAAAAATTTCAAATAAAATTAAGAAGGAAATTAGGCCTTCAATTTTTAGTAAACCATCTATCCCTTTGGTTGATGGCTTTGGTAGAGCCTGGTCACCTTTTAGCTCTAATCCAAATGATTTATGGTCTTACACATTTGAAGACCAAATTTTGAATACTTTTGATTTCACCTCTTCTTTGGGTAATGCCATTAAGGAATGGTGCCCTGAAAAAATAATTCTTTTGGGTCCAGGAAACTCTTTAGGAGGCCCCATTGGCCAAGTTTTGATAAATAATAAATGGCTTGGTTATAAATCAAAAAAGGACTTCACTTTTTTGCAAAAGGTTGACCCTTTTCTATTATCTATGAGCCAGAAAGAACAGCGAACTATAATTAAAAATTATTGATCTTTTAATTGCTCAATAGCTGCTAAACCAGCTTCATAACCCTTATTTTGTTTATTTTTCCTCCCCGATCTAGATATTGCAAGACCTACGTTTTGACAGGTCAAAACACCAAATATGATTGGAGAGCCTACATTTAATGTAACCTCCATTAATCCATTGGTTACAGCGTTAGCTATATAATGATAGTGATCTGTTTCACCCTGTATAATACATCCCAGTGCTATAAGACAATCATATTTATTAGTTGAAGAAAGTTTTTTTATTTTTGCAGGAATTTCAAAAGCTCCGGGAACATAATTTACTACAATTTGATTCTTTTTTATCTGATGTTCATCAAGGGCATCAAGGCAACCTCTAAGTAAACCACTTGTAATTTTCTTATTAAATTCGCTTACTACGATTGCTATCATTGATCTAAAATGTGGCCTAGTTTTTGTTTTTTTGTCCGCAGATATCCTTGGTTTTCCTTTTGAGCTTTAATTTCAATGGGTAATCGACCAGAAATTTCTAAACCATGCCCCTCTAGACCAATCAATTTTTTAGGATTATTTGTTAATACAACTAACTTATCCACTCCAAGATCTTTGAGAATTTGTGCCCCAACACCATAATCTCTTAAGTCAGGCTTGAAGCCTAGTTTTTCATTTGCTTCTACTGTATCAAGACCGTTTTCTTGTAATTTGTATGCCTTTATTTTATGTTTTAATCCGATCCCACGGCCCTCCTGTCTAAGGTATATGATAATTCCAGATTTATTCCTTTTTATAATATTTATTGCTTCATTTAGTTGTTCACCACAATCGCATCTTAGAGAACTAAAAATATCTCCTGTCATGCACTCTGAGTGAACCCTGACTAAAGTAGGTTCTGAAGTTTTATAGTCTCCAAAGGTCAGAGCAACATGAGAGTGATTATCAAAAACTTCTTCGTAAAGGTGAAGGTTAAATTCACCATACGCGGTTGGGAGTTTTATCATTTCGATTTTATTAACTAGCTTTTTTGTCTTTCTTTTATAGCGGATTAAATCAGCAATAGAGATAATTTTCAACTTATGTTTTTTTGAAAAAAGTTGTAGTGCCTCTAATCTAGCCATTGAACCATCATCATCCATAATTTCACAAATTACACCACAAGGCTTTAAACCAGCCATTTCTGATAAATCAATGCTTGCTTCCGTGTGTCCAGCTCGTCTTAAAACCCCTCCATCTTTGCCAACAATTGGGAAGACATGTCCGGGTCTAGCAAGATCACCAGATTTAGTTTTGTCATCAATAATAACTCGAATTGTTTCAGCGCGGTCGAAAGCAGAAATTCCAGTGGTTGTATTATCTTTTGCATCAACGCTTATTGTAAAATTTGTGTTATGAAGACTGGAGTTATTTTTCCTCTCCATTGGTTCTAGTTCTAGTTTTGAAGCTCTGTCAGGAGTTAAAGATACGCAGATAAGACCTCGACCCTCCTTTGCCATGAAATTAATTGAATCTGGAGTTGCTAGTTCCGCTGCCATGACAAGGTCACCCTCATTTTCACGATCCTTACTATCCACAACGATAATTTGTTTTCCACTGCGGATATCTTTGAGGGCTTCATCTATAGAATTAAATTTCATGACATTTTACCAACAAAACTTTCAATGTATTTTGCCATAATATCAACTTCTACATTTATAAAATCTCCAATTTTTTTATTATTTAAACTAGTTACGGATAGGGTGTGAGGTATTAAGGCAACTGAAAAATTATATTTATTTCGCTGTGCTATGGTGAGACTTATCCCGTCAAGTGAAATGGATCCTTTTTCAACAATATATCTATCGATTTTTTTATTTAATTCAAATTTCCATATTCCTGAATCTGATTTTGGCGAAATATCAATAATTTTGGCAAGAGTGTCCACATGCCCTTGGACAAAATGCCCTCCAATCCTTGTTGATGGTAGAAGAGATCTCTCTAAATTTATGATTGTCCCCTTTTCCCAATATTTTGCTGTTGTACGATCCAGGGTCTCTTTTACTAAATAGACTTTAAAATTATTTTTTTCTATATCTGTTACTGTAAGGCAGATTCCGGAGCAACAAATACTATCATTTACGCTTAGGTCTTCCATAGTCTTGTTTGCTGTAATTATTAACTCTCTTCCATTAGAATTACTTACGCAATCCAAAACCTTGCCTGTCTCTTCAACTAAACCCGTGAACATTAATAATCTCTTAAGTAAGTTATTTTGAAGTCGTTAGAATAATTATCGATTTGGTGTATGCGTAATTTAAGATTATTTTGAATTGTATTTGTACCAGTATATAGCGGAATGCCGTTTCCGATGAGTTTTGGAGCGTAATAAATATGTAATTCATCAAATAATCTAGAATCCAAAAAATGTGAGATTGTTTTTCCTCCCCCTTCAACAAGTAATGTTTGGTAAGAATTTTTATATAAATAATCTAATATGTATTGTATGTTTTTTTCTGGATTAGAATTTAATTTGGCTTTTGGGATAATAATTGGATCTCTTTGATAAACTTTTTTTTCTAAAATAGAATTCATTTCATCATGAAAAACAATGATTTTGGGGTTTTTCCCAGTACCATGCGCTGTCAAAGAGGGATTGTCTTTGACTAAAGTGTTATTTCCAACAAGTATAGCCTGACAGCTGGACCTTAGTTTGTGAGATGATTTTCTAGACTTCCTGTTAGTGATCCATTTTGAATGTCCATTTTTCTCTGCAATATAACCATCTAATGTGGAAGCAATTTTTAGTATGATATATGGTCTTTTCTTCTCAAAATAAGTAAAAAATCTTCTGTTAATATCTTTTGATTCTTTTTCACAGACCCCCACCTCAACTTTTATATTCTTTGATTTAATTGTTTCTATTCCTCCTAGAGATTTTGGATTAGGATCTTTTGCAGCAATTACCACTCGATCAAATATTTCTTTACTAATTAAATCTGTACAGGGGTTGGTTTTCCCAAAATGTGCACATGGCTCAAGAGTTACATAAAGAGTTGCGTTTTTTACTGGAGTTTTTAAATTTTTTATAGCTTTAACTTCTGCGTGTTCTCCTCCGAAATTTTGATGATATCCAGTTGACAAAATCTTATGTTTTCGAACAACTAAGGCTCCAACTTTAGGATTTGGATAAACTGACAAATCACCTTTTTCAGCTTCCTCTATAGCGACTTTCATAAAGTGATTATCTTGCGAATTCATGCTAAGAAAATACAAATAATAGTGATATCAAATTGATAACTAAACAATAGGAATTGAACTGTATTTATAGATTAATTTCTATAGTAAAATTAATAACAAGATGAAATTATTAGGACCTGATTTTTATAATATTTCTGACTTATTTACGGAAGAAGAAATTCTGATTCAAAAAACAGCTAATGAGTTTGTTAAATCTGAATTTTTACCGGTAATTAATAAGCATTACTCCAATGGCAGTTTTCCAATTGAACTAGCAGTAAAGCTTGGGGAGATGGGTTTTATGGGGTCCTCCCTTCCTGAAGAATCTGGCGGTTCTGGGGTTAGTAATGTAGCATATGGTTTAATTTTACATGAGCTAGAAAGAGGAGACTCTGGGCTTAGGTCGTTCGCAAGTGTTCAAGGTGCTCTTGTTATGTATTCAATACATGCGTATGGATCAACAGAACAAAAAGAAAAATGGTTGGCTAGACTAGGTGCGGGAAAAAAAATCGGGTGTTTTGGTTTGACAGAGCCAAACCATGGCTCAGATCCCGGTGGAATGCAAACAACTTGCATAAAGCGCGGAGGTGATTGGGTAATTAATGGAACTAAAACGTGGATTACCAACGGATCGATATCTGACGTTGCAGTTGTTTGGTGTAAGGATGAAAGTGGCATAATAAGAGGTTTTCTGATTGAAAAGGGAATGAAAGGATTTTCATCAACTGACATCCATGGTAAACTGAGTCTCAGAGCATCGATTACATCTGAATTATCCATGACAAATGTTGTTGTTCCTGATTCATCTAGGCTACCAAATGTTGAAGGTTTAAAAGGTCCATTAACTTGTTTGACTCAGGCAAGATACGGTATCGCGTGGGGTATGGTTGGTGCTGCTGTAGACTGTTACAATACTGCATTGGAATATTCCAAAGATAGGAAACAGTTTTCAAAACCCATTGCCGGGTATCAATTGATACAGTCAAAATTTGCTGAAATGATCACCCGAATTACTGAAGCACAACTTCTTGTTTACCAATTAGGTAGACTCAAAGATGACCAGAAGATGAACTTTGAGCAAGTATCAATGGCAAAAAGAAATAATTGTTCCATGGCTAGGTATGTAGCTAAGACAGCAAGAGAAATATTAGGTGCAAATGGGGTTATCGAAGATTATTCACCCATCAGACACATGGCTAATATTGAGTCTGTATATACATACGAAGGGACTCATGAAATGCACTCATTAATTTTAGGTCAAAGCGTAACTGGTATATCAGCATTTGATTAATACATAAAATACCTCGAAGGGGTTTTTTGTTTAGAAATGTTTTTTATTATTGTAATAAGTATTCTTTTCATTATGCATGGTTATGTAGGTTATCGCGTCATACCAAACCTTAACCTGTCACCCTTCAATACTATTTTAGCATTTGTTTTCATATTCCTCTTTAGTTTACTGCCAATATCCCCATTTTTGATCCGGTTGATAGGTTTTCAATCAAAATTCCTAGATAAAATTTCTTTCATTGGTTACACAAGTTTAGGTTTTTTCACTCTGTCTTTTATTGCCCTGATCGCTAAAGATTTTTTATCCCAATTATTAGCTATTTCCACAAAATTGATTAATTCAGATTATACTCTTGATGACTCAAAAAGGGAGTTTTTAAAAAAGACTGCTAGTGTTGGTATCATTGGGATTACTGGACCTGCTACCGCATTTGGTTTGTATTCAGCAAGAAAAGGTCCAAGCGTTATTAATCAAGAAATTTTTTTAGATACTCTACCAAAAGAGTTTGATAATTTTACAATTGCGCAAATTTCCGATCTACACGTTGGGCCAACAATTAAAAGACCTTATGTTGAAGGCGTAGTCGACAAAATTAGTCATTTGAATCCTGATTTAATCGCAGTGACCGGTGACCTAGTAGATGGATCTGTAGAATATCTTAGGTCTGATACTGAACCATTAAAAAATATGATCGCGAAGTATGGTACCTATTTTGTTACAGGAAATCACGAGTATTATTCAGGTGTAGACCAATGGCTCGATGAAACAGACAGGATAGGAATGATCAATTTGCTTAATTCGCATGTTGTTTTAGAAAAAAAAGGAAGTAAAATTGTAATCGCAGGCGTTACGGATTTTAAAGCAGATCAAATAAAACCTGCGCACAAGTCCAATCCGTTTCTAGCTCTGAAAACTACACCCCCCTTGTTAACCAAAATAGTTTTAGCGCATCAGCCGAGAAGTATAGATGCCGTAAATAGAGCCGGAGCCCATTTACAACTATCTGGACATACACATGGGGGACAATTTTGGCCTTTTACCTATCCAACGAAACTCGCCAATAAATATTTAGCAGGTTATTACAACCATAACGGAACGCACATTTATGTGAATCGTGGAACAGGATATTGGGGACCACCTCTACGGTTGGGTGTTCCCGCAGAGATTAGTTTAATCAAGCTGCGAAGTATTTAATTATTAAAAAAAGCCTTATTTCTGAAATTTCACATCAATCCCATCTTAGTTGTTAGGATTAACATAACAATTTAGATGACTAATTTATTATATCAATTGAATCATATAGCTTAATCTTTTGATTTATTTCAATTTTTGCCTGACCTAATGCATTAATACCTTTGAATATTCCAGTTTTTAAATTCTCCTCTTCCTTAAATGAAATTGTCTTATTCAGGTGTCCACAAAACTCTAACCAAAGGTCTATAACAGAATTTAAATCTCGCAAAAGTTGTTCAAGATATGATAAAATGATAGCGCAAACTAATTCTCTTTGATTAGAATGTTGGGTTTCAATTGATAAAGATGTGGCTTTATTTGCCAAAATTATGGGAAAATCTTCTTTTGTTTCATTAACATTTAGCCCAATTCCAACTACTATGTATTTTGTAAGGTTATTCAATAACCTGCTTTCACAAAGTATTCCACCGCACTTTTTGTTATCTAAAAGTATATCATTTGGCCATTTGACCTTAGGATTTGCTCCTCTATTGGTTAGTGCTTTTGAAATCGCAACAGCAGTTGCTAAAGGTATTAAACGCGTATGATTTACTGAAAATGGTTTTAATAAAATTAAAGACATTGTTAATCCTTTGCTTGGCGCCATATACCAGGAATTTCCGTTTCTTCCTTTGCCTTTAATTTGGTTATCCGTTATGATAAGCATGCCATTTTCTGCTTGACCACTTTCAATTAATTCTAATGCTTCATCATTAGTAGAATTTAAAGATTGATAATATTCGATTTTTTTTCCAAGAGTTTCAGTTCTTAGGTTTGTTTGTATTAGGTTAGTAAAAATCATTTTTTATAAAAAGAATAATTTTAGTTGAATATATGAAAAAGTAATCGCAAAAAATGCTCCTAATAATACTTGGGAAGGAGTATGAAGTTTTAAAAAAATTCTAGAGTAGCATAATGCGGTTAACATTGAGATCATAACAATAGGATATTGGAACCCATGGAGCCACAAAGCTACTAGTGGACCTGCTAATCCAATGGCGTGAATTGAAATTTTCCATCTGAATGTAACTATTAGTGTAACTAATGTATTAAAAGCATAGCAAAACATTAGGCCTTGGACAATTGGTTTTGCATTCAAAAGTAATAACGAAAGAAAACCAAAGACATAGTATATAACTCCAAGAACCAAAGGTGTAATTCTTTCTTTTCTCATTTTACCATCTAAATCAGAAATTTTTCCAAGTACTCTTAAGTAAATAACTGTTCCAGTCGAACAAATTGTTGAAAAAAATATTGAGATCAAAAATATTTTATTTTTAAAGGAGAAATTTTGTTCACCTGAAAAGATTAAAATAGAAAATGCTACTGGGGCAACAACCATTGGGTGAAAGACTAATGAAATAAATAATGCGATATTGTGCAAATTTAAGTATTGTTTTTTGTATTAAATAATATAACCATCAACAAACAGATTTTTAATATTTTTTTGTTTTCACCAATTATAAATAAATCAGTCGAAACTTTTTTTATTTATTTGATGCCCCTTTCTTTTTTAATTATTTGGTAAGCATCATTCACTGATTTAAATTTTTCCTCAGCAATTTTTCCAATGTCACCTCCTAGATGAGATACCTTGTCAGGGTGATATTTAGCAGCCATTTTCCTGTAAGCTTTTTTCACAGCTTGATCTGATACATTTGAAGTTATTTCTAAAATAGTATAAGCAGAGTTGGTATCCCCTAAAAACATTGCTTTTATTGATTCGTAGTCATTTTTATTAATATTTAGATACCCTGATATTGTAAAGATTATACGAATTTCATCAGGGTGGATTTCACCATCAGATGCAGATAAGCCAAATAGAATATGTAATATTTCAAGACGACTTGGATGGTCCATCGACCTTTGAATTTGTCTACAGACATCCTTCAAAGCATATTCTTGTTTTAGGATGTCTTTTAGCAAAATCATAAATTCTTGCGTTTCTCTAATTGTAAACTGCTTTCTTAAAAATTTTTTTACGTAATCGAGTTCTGATTTAAGCAGTTTTTTATCCGCTTTCATAACTTTAGCAAACAAAACTAATAAGGATACAATAAAATCTCCTGGTCTAGTTCTGGGGTAGTAATTTTTATTAAAAGTATGCGATCGATAGTTACTGCTTATATTCTCATTTTCCATCGATGCAAATGCATACCCTAAAATCGCACCAATTGGACCACCCAGCACCCATCCAAGGCTACCCCATAATAATTTTTTTGCAATTTTCATCAATTTATTTAATGCAAATGTATTCTAGAAACATTTCAAACTAACTTAATTTTACTTTCTTCAGTTAAATCTTCACAGCAGTTTTAAGATGAATAATCTATAGTTATATTTTAATATGGATATCTCATGGAGATTAAAAAATCTTATGGCATTGAATCTATTTTTGAATAAATCAAATAAAAAAAATCCCATAATTAAAATTTCAAAAAATGGAGCTGGAGCTAAAAACATTCTCTTTCTACTTCCGCCGGAACCAAAAATAGCGCAAATAGCTGCATATTTTGTTAAGCGTGATCTAAGCAAAGAAGTAAGGCTATTAGATTATATTGTACATAAGGATGGTTTGTCTTTCTATCCTGAGGATATGCATTCAAACATAATGACCTTCAAAAACCAAGATCTAAACTGGACGGGTACTTTATCTAATCAATCAATTATTGATAGAATAAATTCAGTCCGATATGATGCTCTTGTCGATTTAAATGTTGAAGTCCAACCTGCACTGGCAGTTGTAATATATAAGCTGAAAACTCCAATAAAAATAGGTTTTAAATCAAAATATTCTGATAAACTTTACTCATTAGTCATAGAGAAGGAAGTAACTGGATTTGTAGAGAACCAATATCGAATAATAGAAAAAATATTAGGTCTGTAAAAATAAAAGTACCTTTTCATTCTAATTTTGATGGGAATTGGATGTATCAGAAAATCTCATTACGCTTGGTTAGAATAGACAAATAATTTTTTAAGGATAAAAATGATTTTAATAGGTAAAGTAGTTGACGATCAAAAACATGGAAACTATATTATCCGCCGATTCCAGAGGAAAAAATAAATGCTTGAAGGTCTAATCTGCCCAGCCTGTGAAAATACAGTTGAAGAAATTGATTTAAAATATTCATTAAAATGCCCAAGATGTAAAACAGATCTAAAAGATAGAAAATATTTAGATTTTCTAGAATTTCTTATGGCTAATGGGATTGTAGAAAATTTAGATTTTTTTGATCAAGTTATATACAGTGATGATGTTGACGATCTAGACCAGACCAAAGAGGAGGAGGGTGACCCCGGTGAGTACGAAAAGAAAAAAGATGTCTTCAATATATACGAGAGTGAGTTATTCCCCAAAAATATAGAAGCAGATGCAACAGAAGGATACACCGAATTCGATGGAATAAATGATGATTGGGAAGAGTTCAATGAACGAGATTTTGAGCAAAAAACATGATAGGTAAACATTATGGATGAAAAAAGAAAAAATGTTCAACAAATAAATATTGAACTCGATGAGAAAGTAAGCTCCGGTGAGTATGCAAATTTTGTTGTGGTCACGCACTCGCCTGCCGAGTTTGTTATGGATTTCACTAGAATATTACCTGGCGTTCCAAAGGCTAAGGTTCACTCTCGAATAATCATGGCACCTCCGCATGCAAAAGCTTTTTTGGGTGCTTTAAATGAAAATATTAAGAAGTTTGAAGCTAAGCATGGTATCATTTCTAATCCTAGCCAAGACGACGGCTTTTCAGGTTTCGGTGTGAAGCCTCCGAAAGATGCATTACCAAATTAATTTTTTTTCTTACCTTAAAAGTTAACCCAAGTTATACCTTTTTTAATCTGTTTAATTTTGTATTTACACCATAGGTTTAAAACAAACCACCCTATCAAATATCCAATTATTGATCCTAAAATAACATCGCTTGGATAATGCACTCCAATGTAAACTCGCGAAAAAGCAATAGTTGCAGAGAGAGGGTACATTATTATTGATATCCTTTTGTAAAAATAGCATAAAATCGTTGTAGCAGCGAATGAGTTTGCAGCATGATTTGAGGGCATACTCCATTTACCGCCTTTTGATACAAGAAGATTTAAACCTTCTAAATTAATATGAGATGGCCTAATCCTTTCAAAAGTTGGTTTTAGAATTTGTGCACAAATGGAATCTGTCAAACCAACGGTTATTATTAAAAGTCCAATAGCAATTTTACCTCTATTATTATCCTTAAATACAGCGAAAACAATCAAAAGGATGATGGGTGCTATCCAATTATTTTTGTTAGTTATGAATGGGAAAAATGAATCAAAAATTGAGTTATGATTTTCATGCACCCAAAGAAGAATATTTAGATCAAATAATTTAAAAATTTCAACCACAGGGTAATTATACTTTAAATTCCATTTGAATAGTACTTATCCAATGATTTTCCCATCCTGCGCATTATTTCAGTTGCAGATTCAATACTGTGAATAGTTTGCACACTTTTACCGGCTGAATAATATAGTTTTTTGTTATCTATTGAGGAATTTTTTTTAGATAAATATTTAAGACGAAAAAATGATTTTAGATTTAAAAATATTCTAATGATGTGTTTAAATCTACTATTGAGTAGTTTTTCTATCAACCAACCATTGTTTTCTTTGTAATTAACTGATTTTATAACAGAGATTGGAACACCAGTCAATCTTTTGGTTGGTGCAATATTTTTTTCAGTAGAGCTTACGATTGAACGTTTCCAATCCTCAAATGTATCGCACTCATGTGTTGCAATAAAACGAGTACCCATTTGGACTCCCTCATATCCAATTTTAATTGCTTTTAGTAATTCTTTCTCACTACCAATACCACCTGCGCAGATCAGCGGCAAACCTAAATCATGGAGCTCATTATACATCTTGAGCATGGAGTTCGGACCCAAATGACCTCCGGCCCTATCATTCACGCAAATGAGTCCATCAACGCCAGAATCAATACCTTTCTTAGCCCAGTATCGATTAGTAACATCATGGTAAACATAACCACTTACCTGATGAACCCGTTGGCATACCCAGTCTGGTTTACCAAGGGACGTTACAAAAAACTTTATCCCTTCTTCAATTGCGATATCAATCCAGGACGACATTCGATTTAGATATTTTTTACTACCTTTCTCAATTAACGCATTAAATCCAATAGGCTTCTCTGTGATAGATCTAATATATTTTATTCCCTCTCTTAATTTATAGCCATGCGCATAGGTCATGCTTACAGGTTGTACTATTGCTAATCCACCGCCTCTAGAGGCAGCTGCTATTAGCTCGGGGTTAGAACATGGATACATAGCACCACAAATGATTGGGTACTCAGTGCCCGCATGTATTATAAAACGACTTTTCATTACATGAACTTTTTAGAACTAAAAAACAACTATTTTTTTGAGTTTAAGCGTAGGTTAGATTCAACAAACTGGATTAAATGTGTATAAAAGTTAAAAATTTGTGTTAAGGCGGATTAAAAATACTCGTCCTAGACGAGGACCACCAATAATTTCAGTATGATAATTATTTAGGACATTATTAATTGTGAAATTGACCTTTAAATTGTTTGTTATTTCATATCCAAGATGTAAATCCAAGATAGAATAAGTTTTAATATTACCATAGTAAATACCTGAAGACCATTTAAAACCATCTACATACCGCGCATTTATGGTTAAATCAAAAGGGTGTTTTCTGGGTTTATAGTTGATCTTCAAACCAGCTTTGTGCCTTGGTGCGTTTATGGGATCATAATTTTGCGTGATAGGATTAAAAAATTCTGTCATACCAAGATATGAATAATTTAGTCCAAAGGTCCACTCTGGACTAAATAAGAATGTCAGGCTTCCATCTAAACCCCACATATCAACTTTTCCATAATTTATGTATCCAACAACAACAGGAGGAGTAAACCCAGGAGTTGTGTCTATTGAAGTGACACCCCTAATTCCATTTCTCCAATTGTTGAAGGATTCATTGTAATCTTCTCTATCATTAATTATGTCATTATCTAAGTCTTCAATAGTATTTAAAATCCCATCATTATTATAGTCTGTCTCTAGCACATTTTTTTTCACAACAATTGGAGTAACAAATGTTACAGGGCTTATAAAACTGGAATAGTTGCTTTTAAAAATGTCTAATGTTGCCATTATTCTTTGATTAATTCTACCTTTATAACCAAACTCCCAAGTATTTACAGCTTCTGGTTTAACCTCAGGCAAGTCATTCACCTTTTTGCTATAAAACCCATCAATTCTTGGATCAGTTGATAGATAAAAATAAATACTCTCTTCAGGATTAACTGGTTTTTGAATAAACTCCTCTGTACTGTAGTAATAGGGATTATTTAGGGAGTCTCTGGGAAATGTATAACCACCACTGGCTCCTTTAGCATAGACTTTAAAAATAGAGGCACGTGTGACGAAAATATCAAGAAAAAGAGCTTGGTTTGAAGGGGTATTAAATGCCTTTGCCCACGTGAAGCGATAGTTTTGATGTTCTTTTGGTTTGTACACAAACCCAATTTTAGGTGATATTTGGATACCTGCAGTTTTGCTAAAATCAAAATTCCAATTTAATGGGCTATAACCAGATCCCACCTCGTGATTATTAAATTTAACCAGATCTGTCAAACGGTCATGTGCGTCTAACCTGGTAGCTTGAATAATTTCCCATTTGGGGTGAAATTGCCAATTAAACTGATAATAACCACCAAGCTCATTTACTTGGTATCTATTGTCTTCTAAATTTTCGTCGATTCCTTCATCGATATTTTCATCGATAGACCCATCTCCGTCATTATCAATCCCATCGGCATAGATAACAAATTTGTTATTACCAATCCATTTAACGCCTGGCTCTAATGTTTCTCCCTGATCAAAATTATAGTTATTATT
>MDTE01139638.1_pt1 | contig 37969 bp, 37 predicted proteins | sample 811231 | NCBI WGS metagenome assembly MDTE01 (sample SAMN05326651, study PRJNA326480) | marine metagenome | isolation source: seawater | place: Indian Ocean: Red Sea | collected 2010 | reverse complement strand
GGGGGGGGGGGGGGGGGGGGGGGGGGGGGGGGGGGGGGGGGGCGGTGCAAACTCTTCTGTTGGATCCGCCGGTTGACTCACCAAAGCGGATGGCGTCAGAGCAGGCACCTCAGCAGCTTCCGGTATCGCATGCCATCGATGTTCACATTTACCACACTTAACCCTGCGGCCTTTCGTGCCGAGCGCACCGTCCTTAATTTTGAACCGGGTACCACAATTCGGACACTTAAGATTCATTCCGGCTCCACCCACGCTTTCTATTCAGCCTCCGAACATAAAAGTACGAGGAGATTGTCACACTTGCAAGAAGGCTGGCACTCAATCAGAATCCCTCTACCGCCAGCCAACGGTGAAACAATTCGTTTATTATTACGGAGATCACGATCAACGTGGTGCAATTCGAGAATGTTGGTGTTCGATACGGAACCGGCCCAGAAGTTTTAAGCGATATCACTTTCGAGCTGCAGGACGGCTCGTTTCATTTTGTGACAGGACCAAGCGGTGCTGGAAAATCGTCACTTTTAAAGCTTATGTATCTAGCCCTCCAGCCTAGTCGGGGCCTCATAAAACTTTTTGATCGGAACGCCGCCGAAATCACAAGGGAAGAATTACCAGTACTTCGTCGCCAGATAGGAGTCGTTTTTCAAAACTTCCGGTTGATTGATCGTTTATCTACATTTGATAATGTAGCTTTGCCACTTCGGATTGCTGGCAAACGGGAAAATCTCATCCAAAAATACGTGGGGGAATTACTGGATTGGGTTGGATTAGCGGATCACGTAGAAGCGCGTCCACCAACACTCTCTGGTGGTCAACAGCAACGAGTCGCCATTGCCCGGGCCGTGATTGGCCGACCACGCCTGCTATTGGCAGATGAGCCAACTGGAAACGTCGATGATCAAATCGCCATGCGCTTGTTATATCTTTTTGAAGAATTAAACCGCATGGGTACGACTGTTGTTATAGCAACGCATAACGAATTCTTAGTCAAAGAGTTCGGCCATCCACAATTGCATCTGGAGGATGGCCGACTAAATACGAATTTGCCCGCGAAACAATCCTAACAGCACAGCATGGCCAACAAAGCTGATTTACCACTTTCTGAAGACGCTTCCACCCGGTTTGTTCCATGGATTGTTGGCGTTTTGGCATATCTTGTTGCTCTCGCCTTGGCTGCGACATTAATTTTATCGAATATTGCGGCGGAATGGAGTGTGGGCCTAGAAGATACTTTGACGATTCAAGTTCCGACCCCAGACGACGCCACAACCGAACAGAACGACAGACGTTTACTTACTGCCGTTCGAGTGTTGCTCGCAACGCCTGGCATCGAGAGTGCCCGTCCAATCCCATTGGACGAAATTGCCGAAATGCTAGAACCGTGGCTGGGGGCTGGTGCCTACTCGGACGAACTTCCATTGCCTCGAGTTATCGATGTAAAACTAATGGAGAACACGGAAGTTGATATCGACACTCTATCGATAGCGCTGAGAAAAGCCGTTCCAGGCGCTTCAGTCGAGGATCATGTCACTTGGCGGAACACTCTGATTCTGCTCTTTCGCGCCCTCGAAATAGTTGCAATCGTTATAATCTTTTTAATTGGAACAGTTGCATTAGCAGCGGTCTTATTCACGACGCGATTCATCTTAGCCGTGCATCACGAGATTGTCGAACTGCTACACCTAATTGGCGCGCATGACAATTACATTGCCGATCAATTTCAAAAGCATGCGTTCCGTGTCGCGCTTAAGGGGGGATTCGGCGGCACGGCCTGTGCCCTTGCAACGTTGTTTACAATTTTTTTCCTGACGCGTGATTTAGACGCAAGCCTCTTACCGAATGCCGGGCTAAAATGGTGGCATTGGCTGGTTCTTGCCGCTCTGCCGATCGCAGAATCATACAGCGCCATGTTAACCGCGCGAATAACAATTATGCGCATATTGAAGCGCAGTTTCTGAGAATTCATGTTGTGTGAACGAAAATCGCCGGAACGCCATAATCCTGCCAAAATTGTAATTGTTAGTATCTGCGGTGTCGTTTTTTTATTCTGGGTTTTTGGATTGCTCGCTTTCCTTAAACTAATTCCAGAAAGTGCCAATGAGACAGCCTTCAAAACCGATACCATTATCGTCCTGACCGGAGGCAGCCTGCGTCTAAAAACCGGTCTAAAGCTCCTAAAGGCAGGCTTGGCTGAGAAGCTATTCGTCTCTGGTGTTCACCGCGGTGTCGACGTACGCCAATTGTTACGCCTCGCCCGGACATCACCAAGCGAGGCCGAATGTTGCATACAGCTTGGACATGCGGCGGACGACACTGCCGGTAATGCCGCCGAGACACGACAGTGGATGGCTGCGCAAAATTTTCAGAGCCTCAGATTGGTGACCGCGGCCTATCACATGCCGCGCAGTTTAATGGAATTCCGAAATGTGATGCCAAACATTAAGATCGTTATTCATCCCGTATTTCCACCTCAGGTAAAGCTAGAAAATTGGTGGCGGTGGCCGGGAACAGCATTCTTAATTCTTGGAGAATATTCCAAATATTTGATTGCCCGAACACGTCATATACTCAACATTTCCTAAGATAGGCATCTAATTTTGTCTCATTTCCGCTCCAGTATATTTGCACTTGTATTTTACACATGGGCCGCCGTTATGAGCCCCCTCTATTTGCCCCTCATGCTGGGGAGCCGACTTTTTTTCTGGCGATGTTGCTTGTTATGGTGCCGAAGTTGTATCTGGTTGATCCAAACCCTCTTGGGAATCAACTATGAAATCCGCGGCCTTGAACATCTTACCGGAAAACCGGTGATCATTGCCTCGAAACACCAATCCGCATGGGAAACGTTAGTTTTAAATACTATTATTTTGGATTGCGCCTACGTTGTGAAACGTGAATTGTTGTGGTTTCCGTTTTTCGGATGGTTCCTATCCCGGCTTGGAATGATCGGAATTGACCGAAGCGGCGGCGCTTCCGCTTTGAAGCGATTGGTCGCCGATTGCAAGAAAAGATTAGAATCGGGACGATCTATCATTATTTTCCCGCAGGGCACCCGAACGCCACCAGGTGCAACGCAACCCTACCTTCCGGGCACAGCTGCGCTTTATACCCAATGCAAGGTACCCGTCGTACCAACCGCATTGAATAGCGGGATTTTTTGGCCTCGGAGAACATTTCTAAAACGGCCGGGAACAGTGACCCTAGAATTTTTGCCACCTATTGATCCCGGAATGGAACGACGTGAATTTTCCAAACACCTAGAAGCCGAAATTGAAACAGCAACAATTCGCATAGAACGCGAAGCCTGCGAAAAATTCACCTAATAGCCTGCACGAACTTTAGATTGAAGGGATAGACACGCACTTTCAGATTAGCGGCATAGTTTTATGTACTCCATTACAGACCAAAGGTCTCGTGAAGGTCGTACTTCATTCTAAACTTAACAATCGCTCGACAGCGTGTTGGATGCACCACAAACTAGGGTCGCTAAATCCTAGTGTTTGCATGTGGCTTAATGTATTTTTCAGATATGCCGTGTTTGGCCCGGCCTCACCATTCGCACCAATAATGATTTTTGCAATCTGTAGGTTGCTCATCTGAGCGGCGTATTGTTGATGATTGGGATTCACAACAAATGTGCGGCATAAAACTCGGCCATTATTGATTTTTGCGTAAACATCTCGCGCTAAATAAATTCCGTAAATCATTTCACGATCCCAGACCGCACCTAGCACCTTATGAGCCGCTGACGCCGAAATTCGAAATGCGATGCCTTTACATGAACCACCGCGATCGAGCCCAAATACAAGACCAGGATTTTCAGGAGTTCCTCGATAAATGTGTGAATAAACGCAAAACCGACGGTGATAGCCAAAGATCTTCGCCGGCTCAACGGCATCAAAAGCAAACTTCGGATTCCACATCAAGGAACCATAGCCAAATATCCATACCGGCTCAGTCGACGGCATCATATCGAGCCATCGCTGTTTCACATTTTCACGATCGTCCATCTTTTCCAAATATGAAATTTACATACAGTACCTAACAAACTTACTGGGTATCATCGGTACATCCTTTTATCGGATAGCCCACAACCCAAAAATGATGACAGCTTTACACTAAGTTCCCCGCCTCATAAGTATTGGGCAAAGGAGTGTCCATGTTTCCCCGCCCCGCCTTACTCACGCCTTGTATTCTTATCATCAGCCTTACCGTTGGCTATCCAATCTTCTGGTTTTACGCTGCATTGACTGGCGAAGATCTCATTAATACTTGGATCGAAAAACGACGCCTCCAGGGCTTAGAAGTTTCTCATGAAAAAATTAATTCCTCTGGTTTTCCGTTCCTCGTCCGCGTTACCTTAAAATCACCAGAAGTCCGGTCGTCCACAAATCGCCTTATCTTTACTAGCCAAAGCGCGAGCCTAGAATACAAACCTTGGAATTTTAAGACCCTGCGAATCGAGGCGATCGGCGTCGAAAAAATGGGTGATTTTAGCCAAAATGTGGCTTTGAAAACAGCGAGTATCGAGAGCGTTTTAACATTTGGCAGCGGTGAGCGGCTTATCGCCACCTCGATCGTGGCAAACGGAATTCGAATTGTCGATACCTACCGCGGAGTTCTCCTTAAGACAAAAAAACTCTATACTGATATCGAATTCCCCGACCGGCTGCCAATCACATATAAAGAATCGGCGTTTCGTCTAAAAGCCTTCTTAAAGGACATAGTGCTTCCGAAGCTAGAAGTACCGCTCTTCGGTACGACAATACAGAGCATACGGGTAAAAGCCGATTTTCTCGGCCCGGTTATGATTGACGAATTTCCTAAAAATCTACGTGCTTGGCGCAAAGCTGGCGGCACGCTGGAACTTTCATGGTTGCGATTAGTATGGAACACACTGGATATGCGTGCAAATGGAACTTTAGCGCTTGATCAAGAGATGCGCCCAATAGGTGCGTTAACCGCCGATATTCGGGGATTTGACGAAGCGCTTAGCGCTTTAGCAAATGCAGGCCTAATACGGCAAAAAATGTTGCCTGCGTCCCGCGTGACCCTCAATTTATTAGCAAAGACAGATGAGAACGATGGCAGACGCGTCTTGACAGTTCCCATGACAGCGCAAAACGGTGCGTTTTTTGTGGGTCCAATAAAATTAACAAAACTGCCAGCTATAGTCGCTAACCCTCATTAATGTCCTTCTCCTCAACAGGATTAAAACTGCCGGCCTGTCCCATCTCGACAACCCCCTGACGAACCTCTCGGGTCCGCTCGAACCAAGCGTGTAGTTTTTCACCTTCACCCCAACGAATCGCCCGCTGGAGTCCGATAAGATCCTCTGTAAACCGGCCCAACATCTCCAGGACCGTCTCTCGATTATTAAGAAAAATATCTCGCCACATTTCGGGCGGTGAAGCGGCAATCCGGGTAAAATCCCGAAATCCACCTGCCGAATAACGAATAACTTCGCGTGTTCGCACTAGATCACCGCTCTCCGAATCCTCCCGAAGCAACTGGTTTTCAAGATTACTTGCAGTACCAACAATCGTATACGCAATCAAATGCGGTAGGTGCGAAGTAATCGCCAGTACTCTGTCGTGATGGTCGGGGTCCATAACCTCAACACGGCTCCCAGCAAGCCGCCATAGCGCTGCAACTTTTTCGACAGCAGCTTCGTCAGTTCCAGGCGGCGGGGTCAAGATACAATATCGGTCCTCAAACAACTCCGCAAAACCATGGTCCGGGCCCGATTTCTCGGTTCCAGCAACCGGATGACCCGGCACCAGATGCACACCGGATGGAATATGAGGGCCAACATCCCGAACGATCGCCTGTTTGACCGAACCTACATCCGTCACGATCGCACCGGGGCGCAAATGGTCCGCGATGGCCGCAGCAATATCAGCGTTCGCGCCTACCGGCGCGCAGAGCACTATAAGGTCTGCTTCTTTGACCGCCTCCGCTGGCGTTTCGTGAATACTGTCAAGGAAGCCAAGCTCAAATGCCCGTTCGAGCGTTGCGCGGCTGCGCGTTGAGCCTGCAATATGTCCAACTAAGCCGTCCCGCTTCGCGACCCGCGCAAGCGAAGAGCCAAGCAAGCCAAGACCGATCAATGCCATCCGCTCGAATAATGGTTCTCTCGAAGTCATAGCGATTTCCGGTATCGCGAAAGGTCATCAATTACTTTTCCCAGCTCTGATCCGAGGCCGATAGTGAAGCGAAGACACTCCGGCAAGCCATACCCGCCCATCATCCGAGCGATTACTCCTCGTGACAACAGATAGTCATACGCAGAACGAGCAATTTGAGTTGAATCAAAACGGACCAAGACAAAGTTACCTGCCGACGGCGCCACCTCGTAACCCAAATTCTGCAATTCTGCTGTGAACTTGGGCAGCCATTCATCATTATGAGCTACGGCCGCATCAGTGTGGGAAAGGTCTCCGACCGCCGCAATCCCGGTAGCCTGTGCCGGTGCTGTTACATTGAATGGATTGCGAACGCGGTTTAACACATCCGCAACCTCGGTCGAGCAATACGCCCATCCAAGCCGGACAGCCGCCAAGCCGAAAGCCTTGGAAAAGGTACGCGTCATCACTACATTTTCGAATTTTTCGACGAGTTCTGCCCCAGAAATGTAATCTCTCCGGCTAACATACTCAGCATATGCCGCATCGATCACCAACAATATATTATCGCGAAGACCTTCCCGCAAACGTCTAAGCTCATCCGCCGGGACGTAACTGCCCGTTGGATTGTTTGGATTAGCGAGAAAAATAATTTTTGTTCGCTCTGTTACCGCAGAAAGCAATTCATCCACGTTAGCCGTGAGATTAGTTTCAGGTGCGGCCACCGGCGTCGCGCCAACGGACTTAGCATTAATGGGATACATAAGGAAACCATGCCTAGAATAGAGCACCTCATCTCCAATACCCGCATATGCCATGATCAAAAGAGAAATGATTTCGTCGGAACCAGCGCCGCAGACTATATTTGTCGGTTTCAAGCCAAACCTTTGGCCAATGGCAGCCCTCAACTCTTCGGCAGCGCCGTCTGGATAAAGGTGCAGGCGGCGTGCCTCGCGTTCATAAGCCTCTATTGCTAAAGGGCTCGCACCAAGAGGACCTTCGTTCGATGCCAATACGACGACATCCTCAATTCCTTCAACAGCATGCAAGCCCCCCACATATGGATCAATGTCCAGAATGCCAGGATTTGGTGCCAGCTTACTCATTGCATCTTTGCTCCAGTATCAGCCGGATCACCAATTGGTGTAGCGTAGGCCCCAATAATAGTGATCCGATCAATCCCTTCACGGCCTAGAAGTAACGTCAAACGCGGGTCATTCGTAGCAACGAATCCTTCAATCTCCGCATAGCAAACCTTCGCACCAGCCGTAGTCGGGATCAAAAATTTTGGCGGCAAATCGGCGCCCTCAAGAATAGAGGCCAAGCCCGAACGGCTTATATCCCCAATCGTTTCCAGCACAACCGCTGTCCGATCATCTCCAGTTGCCTCCGGTGTCATGTGACCGACCGCAAATGCATCAGGCGCGCCGTTATTGCCACCGCGTGCATTGCCATGCCCAAAAAATGGCAGCCGGTAAAGTATCTTTGGGGCATCGGGTGCACGAAGCTTCAGCCACCAGTTGCCCGGTGCATCCTCTGTTGGAGACGGGACGACCGCGAGCGCGGTCGCGCCAATTAAAACCTGAGAAATAGCATCCCGTGTACTCGAATGTAATGTCATTGGAGTACGACTACCAAACTGATCCCTCGCTAAATCCCAACATGCCTGATCCTCGCCGGAAGCATAAACCGCAACCGAATATTCCGGCATCTCCATTAGCACAAGCGAAGAAATCATTTCGCGCCACATCCGCAGTACGGCACCAACCGGAAATTCGCCTTCGTGACGTTCGACCAAGGCACGCAACAAAACCGCTTCGCGTCCAGGCCGAATGCGATCGATGGATGTGATTTTTTTTATTTCAGCAATGTCAGCAGCCAAATCGCCACGCTGCTGGATCAAGGCGTGCAGTTGGCGATCGATTGCATCAATTTCCTGTCGCAACTCATCCAATGACCTAGGGGCGACGCTCATATTGCAAAACCTATTCTAGAAAAACGCATTTTTGTAGGGCTTTAACCGTTATAAATCAAAGGAAACATTAACAAGTGCGCGTACAAAGTTGACTTTAGAAGACCTCCCAACCACTGTCACGATACCCAAACGAAAAGTGTGCCGGATAGAAAATTTTGGCAAGAATTTCGAGCGACTCAAAAAACCGTAGGCTAGGTCGATTGAAATACCGATTGCCGTCGATCAAAAAACTCTCCTCTCGCATACAGCCTTTAATTCGGTCCAACCGACAGTCGCAGTCAGGGTCCTTTTTTCCAAACGGCTTCGGGCAATATCAAAACCGCATGGTAATACAAATATTACATCGGAGTCCGCCGTGGCCAGCTGATCCCATTTCATCCAGGTCGAATGCTTTCCAGCAATACGGAATAGATTAATCCCTCCCGCCATCTCAACCATTTCAAATATCCAGTTTCCAGCTGCCATCAGAATTGCACTTGCTTTTTCGACGCTTGCCGCAAAAGCCACATTGGAAATATCTCGCCAAACATCCAAGAGGTGGTCAGGCTGTAATGAAACAATTTTGGGACGACCATTCGTCCAATTAGCCACCGCAACTTCAAGGTCGCGCTCACTAACGGCACAGACTTCACACTGCGACTGACTGATTAACAAATTGGGGGAGAGCGCGCACAGTTTCTCGCTTTCGACGCGATAAACCGAAAGCCCACGCTCAACCAATTCTTTTACACACCAATCTATATCACGAGAGCCTGATCTGGTATTAATTTTTGGTGCTGAGCAGACCGGCAAGTCCGAGACTTCTGTTGGGTAGTCGCACTGATGCCTGACAGCTACGAGCCTATCCGTCAGTCGCAAAGCCGCAACAATCTCCGTCGCGTTCGCAAGCAGCGAAACAATAAGTCCGTTCATTCTGTCGCAATAAACGAACGGCGCCGACGGCGCATCCGCGCCGCGCCAAGACTACCCGCGGCAACTGTAACCAAGATCGGTACCAATGCTATGTTGAGGAAGCTCAACCTGTTGCGCAAACCTTCTATATCTTTTTTCAAATTATGTCTCACTTGACGTAAGGCTCTGCGGGTCGCCAACATTTCGTCCGTGAACTTCTTAATTTCCGCTTCCTGATCCGGTGTCAATTTGCTTTGCGCAACTGCGTCTGCCTGCGCTGGTCCCTTCGCCCCCCCTTGAAGGCTAAGGATCTTCTTTTCAGTTTCTTCAAGCTGGCGCATCAAACGCTGCTCTTCCGCCTGAAACTGCTGCTGCGCCGTCTTAGCCATCGCTTCAATTTTTGTAAAGGGTCGACGAGCTGTCCCGCGACTCCGCAAACCGATAAGATCACTCGTACCAGAGAGGTTCTCCACTGCATTTAAGACAAAATCACCGTTATTCGCGACCGGCACGCTAAAGCGACGTCCAAAGAACTCGCGGGCCTGTACCCAAAATGGATTTGATAACAAATCCGTATCGGCAACAAGTATCAGGTTCAACGGCACCTGTGATTCCGCAACATGGGGTTTTAGCTTTGGTTTCGCCTCCCCTGCAGCAGTCCCAGATGCCTTTTGCAATTCATTAGACTTATCGATATTTTGCTCACCTTGATTTTCTGCATCTTTAGATATCGGCGGGCCATTTGGAAAAGCCGATTTTACCGCACCACTCAAACGCATGGCGAGTATCTTCTTTTTGCCACTCGGCTCAAACCGCTCGACCATGCCTTGGATATCTGGACGTTGGCCAGATACATACTTCACATCAACCAATTGTGATTCAGGCGTAGTCCAAAATAACGGCTCACCATTTAACTGAGCGTCTTTCTTAAGAGTAATCGAACCCGCACTCGCTAGGTTCACCCTATTGAGATTGGAAGTTACCAGATCACTCCGGGAAATATTAGCAGCGCCAAGTTGAAGCCACGTAATATAAGGCGCTGGTATCAGCTGCTGTTGAGTGCCCGCGTTTACGAGGCGGGCCAAGCTTCGATCGCCTGCGATCTTTCCTTCGGTAATATCAACACCCCAACTGCCAAGCAACTTCTTAAGATCAGACGCCGTTGGGGTAGCACCCATTGTCATACGCCGACTTCCCGCACCCTCGCTATATGGATCAACAAAGATTATCGCCTTGCCGCCGCGCATCAGGTACTGATCAATCGCATAAAGTTCTTCGTCTTCCAAGCCCGTGGCATGCGCCAAAATAAGAAGATCTACATCTTCTCCCAACTGCTCCGGCAGCACTATTTGGCGAACCGCAAAATTCTGTTGCATGTTTGAGACAACCGCCCACGGTTGGCTCGGCATTCCACGCATACGTGCAGTCACGTCGCCAAACATGGGAGCACTGGTCCAAATACCGATCCGAGCTGGGTCCGGGTTCTGCAGTTTTGCAACCATACGCGCCAAATCATACTCAAGAAAGCGATCTCGCTCGAGCTGAAACATCGGAATAACGCCCTTAGCGTCACCTTGCTCGCCGATCAAGCCGAAGTAGACCTTGTCGCCACTTTCATCTAGCGGCAAACCCTGCAAGCCAGCCTTAACAACAATGTCTTCTGTCTCCGAAAACGGCTCCGGTTCTTTTTCCAAAACAGTCAGATTTCCAGCCGATGCCGCGGCAAATTCCTTCAAAATGTCCCTAACCCGTGTGGCATGAACGCCCAGCGGCGGCGCAGCCTCTCCCAGCTCACGCGAATAGTAAAGCGTCATAGTTGCTGGCTTGTTCATAGACTTCAGAATGTTCTTCGTACCTTCCGACAGAGTGAAGAGTTTATCCTGTGTCAAATCAATTCGAACGCCGGTAAGTGCCGAAACACCAAGATTCAGAACAATAAAGAGGCCAGCCGCAAAAATACCTAATAGGAGGGCCCCACTGCGGTAACGAAGAATACTACCCATACCCGGCTCTCCTAACTACTAGCTTTGGAGCGCTCGACCATAACAGTGTTCAAGAACAGGAACAGCACAATGATCGAAAAGAAAAAGAAAATGTCCCGAAGATCGAGTTTACCTCGAATGATCGCGGCATAATGATCCGAAAAACTGAGTGAGCGGACAAAGTCTATCAACCAACCCGGCGCCCATTCCGCAAATGCGTTTATGACAACCGATGTTCCCATCGCTATAAAAACAAAACAGATCGCTGCCGCAACAACAAACGCGATGACTTGGTTTTTTGTTAGAGCCGAAACAAATGAACCAATCGCGAGGAAACTGCCGGCCATTAACAAGCTACCAAAGTAACCGGCGAGAATAACCCCATTGTCTGGTTCGCCCAAATAATTCACGGTAATCCAAACCGGAAAGGTGAGGCCCAGGGCTACGCCGGCAAAGCACCAAGCGGCTAAGAACTTACCAAGAATCGCTTGCATCAAAGTCACAGGCAGGGTCATCAGCAATTCGATTGTTCCATTACGCCGTTCTTCCGCCCATAGCCGCATCGAGATCGCTGGAATCAAAATAAGGTATAGCCAGCCATGAAAGTTGAAAAACGTAGTCAGACTTGCTTGGTCGCTCTCGAAAAAACCACCGGCGAAGAAGGTCAACGCGCCTGAAAGCGCAAGGAAAATGACAATAAATACGTATGCAAGTGGAGTTGCAAAGTAGCTAGCCATCTCTCGTTGGAAAACGATAAAGGTTTTGCGCATTATATTTTACCCCTCCGCCGTAATTTGACGGAAAACATCATCGAGACGCCCTCGTTTAACATGAATTTCCTCTACGACACTACCGTGTGCTCTTAACGCGACGCCAATCGCATCTATAATCTCTGCATCCCGTTTTGGCCGAATCGAGATCCTTGTAGCATCGAGATCTTCCATGTCAGCGATGCCTTCAACAGCAGAAAGAGCAACGCGAACAGATGCCAAATCAGTCGCTCGAATAATCACCGCATTGTGGCCTGGCGCCTTCTTCAGCAATTCTTCCGGCGTGTCATCCGCCACGATGCGCCCTTTGGCAATAATCACCGCCCGGGAACACACCGCCTCCACCTCTTCTAAAATATGGGTCGATACAATGATAGCCTTGTCGTCCGACATGCCCTGGATAAGTCCACGCACTTCATACTTTTGATTCGGGTCCAATCCATCGGTTGGCTCGTCAAGTATGAGAACCGCCGGATCATGCAGCAATGCCTGCGCAAGCCCAACACGACGCTTATAACCTTTGGAAAGGGTGTCGATTGGCTGTTCCATTACGCTAGAAAGTTGCGTTTTATTAATGGCTTGCGAAATTTTTTCGTCAACTTCTGCACCTTCATATCCCCTGACGCGCGCGATAAATCGCAGGAAGGCAGCAGTTGTCATATCGGGCCACATCGGTGCACCCTCCGGCAAATAGCCAATCCGCTGCTTCACTTCAATCGGGTCTTCGAGAACGTCGAAATCGCAAATGCGTGCCGTCCCGGAAGTCGGCCGCAGGAAGCCGGTTACCATTTTCATTGTGGTTGACTTTCCCGCCCCATTTGGACCTAGAAAACCCACAACTTGACCCTGCGTGACAGAGAAACTTACGTCATCAACCGCAGTGATAGGACCAAATCGCTTTGTAATATGATCGATTTCGATCATGGTTCCCTCGCTAAAAAATCAATTCACACCGGGCCCTACCCCAAGCTAAAGCGCCCCTCGACGTGAGGATTTAATGAAACCCATGAAATTTGCAATAGCTTCCTAACGAGCTTCAATTAGACTTCGCCCTTTTTTTCTTATAAGCGGCCACTGCCGCTTTCAATTCATCAAGCTGCTCACAACCGAATAGACAAAGCTGGTTAAGGCGGTTCAAATGTTTTTCAGCACTCGCAAGGTCGCCCAAGCGCAGGTATAACTCTCCAATGTATTCGTGCGCATCCTTGTGCGATGGGTCCATAGCTAGCGCCTTCTTATAATTCACCAGCGATGCTTTCAAATCGTCACTTTTGCGTTGACTATACGCCAGTAAATTGTAGGCATTTACATTTTGCGGTTGCGCGGCGACCACCCTTTGCAAAAGGGTCGTGGCTTCTTTGTAGTTTTCAGCTTGCACGTGCTTTTGGGCTGCAACAAATTTCGCCAGATCGGCTGCTTTTGGCGGATCGTCTGATCCCGCCGCATAGGCTTGTCCCGTTACCATTAACCATCCCGTCAGTAAAATTACTGGCAAACTCTTCATTCTCGCCCCTCTCATTTTCAAGCGTCGCTTTTGATTACGCCCAATATCTAAAACGTCACCCTGAAGACCAAAATTGCAACATAGGTTTTTTAAGAGATCTCATCAGAAAATAGAACCAAAATTTCAGCCAAAAGAAATTTAAAATTCCCGCTTACTTTAAGGTATTGGCGGCCTTTGAAGGAACGAGTAGCATCCCGCCTCCTCAATATGGCAGGAATTAAAACATGAAATTCAAAACAGTCGCCATCATCGGCGCCGGCACTATGGGCTCCGGTATAGCTACTAATATCGCACAACACGGGATTGATGTCCGCATTATCGACATCTCCAACACGGCAGTCGAGAATTCCATCGAAACAGTTGGCAGATTCTATGAAAAAAACGCAGAAAAGGGGCGGATGAGCAAGGACGACGCCGCCGCGGCCAAGGCCAGACTTTCTGGCGGCACAAATTTCGAGCTAGCTAGGTCCGCCGAGCTGGTAATCGAAGCCGTTTTCGAGCGTTATGATATTAAAGAGGAATTATTTGAACGTCTCAATTCAGTCCTCTCCGATGATACTGTTATTGCAACCAATACCAGCTGTCTGACAGTTAGCGGCCTGGCCGAAGCAGTCAAAAACCCTACCCGGTTCGTTGGCCTGCATTATTTCAATCCGGCATCTATCAATCCCATTGTCGAGATCGTTCGCGGCGATAGGACGGCGCAAGATATCATCGATCGCTCTGTCGAATTCTGCCAGGCAACGTCTAAAAAACCAATTCTCTGCAAGGATAGCTACGGTTTTGCATTAAACCGTTTCTTCTGTCCCTATTCGAATGAAGCTGTCCGGCTACTGGAAGAGAAAATAGGTACACCGGCACAGATCGATCAGGTTGCGCAAAGGGTGCTTGGAATTGCCGCCGGCCCTTTCCTTGTTATGAACCTTGTCGGGATGCAGACAATGGCCCATGCCGCTGCCAATCTAGAGCCGCACGGTCCTTTCTACGCGCCTTCGGCAAAGGTGAAAGAAATGGGCGCGAGCAACGGTCAATGGGATATAGGCGAAGCCCCGACACCCGACGCTGATGCTGATGCCAATATCGCTGACCGCCTTTGGGGCGCAACCTTCCTTCCCATTCTACAAGAGCTAGATGAAGAGGTAGCCACTCCGGCCGACATAGACATGGGCGCAGCATTGGCACTTCGCTTTGGGAAAGCACCATGCACAACTATGGATGCCATGGGCCGCGACGAAGTCGCTCGCATTATTAACCATTATTGCGAGACTTATGCCATTAAAGAACCAAATAGCCTGTCCAAAGTCGGTACTCTAATTGGCTGACACAAAACCATGCTTCAGTGTTAAAATTTTTTCATGAGCGAAGCAGCACATATATTTTGTCCATGGTGCAGTGCGCCAACACTGATGAATTATTTACATGGACATGCACAGTGTCTTATCTGCAAAACTAATATTGCACCCTGTTGTGATGGAGAATACGGCTATCCAACCTGTCAGACAACTAGGCTGACCATAGCAACACCGGAGCAATAGCAATGGCAGCTCTTGGAAGAAAAATATATACACTGCCAGTTTTTTTGACCTTTGCAACAGTCGCACTCTTAAGCCCAATTGCAAAAAGCGATGAAATTAGGGGCTTCGCATCGGTCCAGTCTGGAAACCAGATTTTGATCGGCAAACGCGTTGTACGGTTGTTCGGCATCCAGGCTCCCCGGAAGGATGACCTTTGTCAGATTGACGAACAAAAAATAAAGTGCGGTGTTGTTGCTTGGTCAGCATTGATCCGCCTAGCGGACGACTGGCACGTCTCCTGCGACATCGAATTGAAGGCGAAAGACGGGCCCGACTATGCAACTTGCTATATCGGTGAGCGCGACATCAATGAAGCTATGGTCCGCAGCGGTTGGGCCAAAGCGGTGCGAAAACAGACGGACCGGTATGTCGTCGACGAGGATGACGCAAAAAATTTTACCCGCGGACTTTGGGCGACTGCCAAGCGCTAGGATAATGCTTCAAAAATTACAAACCTTTTATCCTATCATTCATTAGGCGATGCTTGTGGGTGGTGACTAAGCAAGGCCTGCATACAGATGATGGCCCGTAAGCACTGGATCATCAGTGTTAAGCTTTTGATTTTCTCCCGTCATAACTTCCCCACTAGAAAGTCAGCAATATGTTCCGCCAAAATACCACTCTCTATCTTGATAGGATTCTTAAGATTGAGCAGGTCGTTCAAAACAGCAGTTTGGTCAACGGGCCTATAAGATCCGTTCCACTTTCGAGGCCGTTCTAGGGCCTAAATAACTCCATATATGATGGAATTCATCACTCATAAAATCATATAATCCGGGCAGAATGGAGCTTTTGAGGTTTTTTCACAATTCGGCAAATGTTTTGAAACCTGCGGTTTGTGGTTAATTTTTAAATCTAAGGGTGATTAAAGCCGAGATAGTATGGTCTGAATGCATTATTTTTGTTGCGACAAAATTTTAGTTGCTATATGTTCTCGGCTCTTTTTTGAGCATAGGTGAAATAAAGAAATGGCATCTCAGTCATCCAACTACAAAAAACCAACTTCGGATCGGCAGCACGAGAAAAAAGAGCGAAAATGCTTGATGTGCTCCACTAAATTTGTATCGAGTCACTATGGTGAGCGTGTCTGCCAATCATGCAAAAGCACGTCCGCCTGGCGGGATTCTAGCCTCGCTGCCTAGCGGCGTCTGCTTCTTAGACTACGTTTTGTTTATGTGTCGGGGATTCAGACTTCCGACGCAAATCTCCGATCATTCCCGGTTTTGTTGATTTGCATACAATGCTAGACACCGAAATCTGAGGCTCGCAACAGGTATGGCTGTCATATAGTTAGCCTTCCTGAAAGCTCCAGGGTAGCAGTTGGCGTGATGCTTAGTGGACTGCTATACGGCAGTCCCTATCCCCCCTCACAAGGGTAACCATAAATTAAATCGATTGAGATTAATCGTTTCCGCCTTAAAGGGAGTGATAACGTCATTGCGCCATTGAAGTGGCACGCCTTCCGCAGCTAATTACCGGAAGTTGAGCCTTAATTTTAGCATTGCGATCAATTATAGCTTCCGATTCGACCTTACTCGGAGGACACCTGTATTTTGCCGGCCTTTTTAAACAAAACCCGGTTTGTACAGCGAAGAGAATCTGGTTCAAACAAATAAAACAGCGATATCTAGCTGGAGCCCTGCCCGGAGTGAATGGATAATTCCCAAATGGACAGAGCTTCTCTTTTCTCTTCAACGAGGTAGATCAGATAAGAGAATTTGGTTAGCAGAAAAATGAGGGATCCGCACAATGCCAGGAGTTTTGGACGGGATTAGGGTGCTAGATTTCGGTCGTTACATCGCCGGCCCATGGTGTGCCGCACTTCTCGGTGATCTTGGAGCGGAAGTCATCCGAATTGAAAAGGTAGACGGCGGCGAAGACCGCTTCAACTACGAGATTGGCGAAGAAGCCGGCTCCGGCAGCATGTTTATGCAATGCAACCGGAACAAGAAAGGCGTAACACTTAATCCGACAAAACCGGAAGGCCGCGAAATACAGACAAAATTAATAGCGACAGCGGATGTGGTTATTGCCAATATGCCGCCCCGCGCGCTTGAACAGCTCGGGCTCGACTATGAAAGCCTAAAGGCGATCAAGCCAGATATTATTTTGGTCACTAATACCGCCTTTGGAACAGTTGGTCCTTATGCCAAGAAAGTCGGTTTCGATTCCGTAGCCCAAGCGATGAGCGGGAATATGATAATGAGCGGCTCGCCCAATCAACCTTCTAAGTCTTTCGGCCCCTATGTCGACTATGGTACCGCTGGCCTCTGTGCCTTCGGGACCATGGCTGCAATCATGCATCGGAATGCCACCGGTGAAGGCCAAGAAGTCCAAGGTGCTTTGCTAGCAACAGCCCTTATGACGACAAACGCAATAATGTCCGAAGAATCAGTGATAGGCCGGGGCCGCGTGCCTACAGGCAATCGAGGGCAAGTCTCCGCCCCATCCGACCTTTTCAAAACCAAAGATGGTCACATCTACGTCATCTGTGCCGGACAACCAATGTTCGAACGCTGGGCCTTGCTGATGGGCGACAATCATTGGACAGTTGAAGAGAGGTTCTCAACGGACGACGGACGTGCCGAGCATGGTGAAGAGATCAGCGATCGCATGCAGCAATGGTGCGGGGATAAAACCACGGAAGAAGCCATGGAAATTCTCGAAGAACACCGTATTCCAGCCGGACCCGTTTATAATCTACAACAAGCACTGGAAGACCCACATATCAAGGCCAGCGGTATGCTGACCGATATTGATTACCCGGGGATGAAAAAACCCGCCCCAATCACTTCTACGCCCATAAAACTTTTGAAAACACCAGGTGAGATTCGTCACAGAGCACCAAAGCTTGGCGAACATACAGAGGAAATCTTCAGCGCGCTCGGTTACGACACGAACAGCTTGTACGAACTTCGGCAAAAGCGAATTATCTGATAATAACCGCAGCGCGTTGTTAGAATAGTTGGATTAGAGGGGATTGCAGAAATGGAAATGGCACTTTCACATATCAAGGTTCTTGATCTGACATCAAACCTGTCCGGACCCTATTGTGCGATGCTACTCGCAGACCAGGGTGCTGATGTGATCAAAATTGAACGCCCAGATGTCGGTGACGACATGCGGGTTACCCCGCCTTTTGTGGGCGAACAAAGCGCTCCCTTCATGATCTGGAACCGCAACAAGCGAAGCATGATCCTAGACCTGAAATCAAAAGAGGGCCTGGAGAACTTTAAACGCTTGGCAATGGATGCAGATGTTATTGTCGAAAACTACAAGCCGGGCACCGCCGACCGCATCGGTATAGGCTATAAAGCGATAAAAGCGATCAACCCCCGGATTATTTATTGCTCGATTTCCGGCTTCGGGCAGACAGGACCCTATGCGCCACGTGGCGGGTTTGATTTGATCAGCCAATCGATGACAGGTCTAGCTGCGGTCACCGGGCACGAGCATGAAGGCCCACACAGATTGCCGATACCAATTACAGATCTTTGTGGGGGAATGAATGGATGCATCGGCGTATTAACCGCCTTGGCGGCAAGAGAGCGAACGGGTGAGGGGCAGCAGATTGATGTTTCTCTCTTCGAATCAGGAATCGCACTCGGCGTCTATGAAGCAGGCTACTACTTTGCAACGGGTGAGCAACCGCCAAAACTTGGCCAAAAACACCGCGGCTCCGCACCCTATCAAATCTTCCCGACACAAGACGGCCATTTCTGCATTGGCGCAGCTTCAGAACGGTTCTGGTCGAAAGTCTGCAAGGTGCTCGGCTGCGAAGATTTAATCGAAGATGAGCGCTTTAGGACCAAGAAGGATCGAGTTGCCAACAACGATGAGCTCAGTAAAATTCTTGCCGGATACTTCAAGACTAACACCAACGACCATTGGTTCAATCTTATCGATGCCGAAGGCATCCCCTGTGGCCCGGTTATGGACCACGTACAAGTTTACAACGATCCACAGACCTTGGCGCGCAAAATGGTTACCGAAGTAGATCATCCAAGCGCTGGCAAGACCAAAACTCTGGGTGTGCATATCAAACTTCGAGGTACGCCTGGCGCGGTGCGCCGGCCGGCGCCAATGCACGGTGAGCATACCGATGAAATTCTGACCGAACTGGCAAACAAACGAGCGGCCGAATAGAATAAACAGCTAACCCTGAATTTTTAGAAGGCTGTTTGCTATTGGAAAATCTACACCGGGCGGTCGCCTTTTTCGACTTTCAGCACACGGCTGTCGACAGCCGGTAGCATCTTGCCAGGATCGCGGGTAACAATGAGATCGATGACTGTTGGACGTTCGCGTTCCGCATTACCCGCATCGATCGCATTGCCCAACATTTCCGGGTCCTCGACACGGATGCCTTGGCAACCATAAGCTTCTGCGATCTTCGCATAATCCATCTCGACCAAATCGCTCGATTGATAGCCGCCGTACATCGCATGCTGCAGCGCTTTCACGTAGCCAGAGGCGGCGTTGTTCACGACCATTATTGTGACTGGTGCCTTGACACGGATCGCCGTCTCAAGCTCTCCGATAACCATGTTAAAGCCACCATCACCGGTCAGCCCAACAATGGGTAGGTTAGGCTGGCCGAGTTGCGCCCCGATGGCGCCTGGCAATCCATAACCGATAGAGGCAAGTCCGCGGTCCGGCACATAGGTCCGGCCAGCCCTCTTGGTGTTGTAAAGTAAACCTGTCCAGTGGCCTGCAAAACCACCGTCGGCGACCAACACAGAATTCGCCGGCATGTGGTTATTAAGCTCCTGCATAACGCGCCCCATGTTAATCGGTTTTTCTTTCGAAAGAAGCCGGTCTGCTGCTTCATCGGTCCATTTCTGCATCCGGATAGGGACTTCCGCCACATAGTCGGCTCGCGCCATTTTCTGCGCCACGCTACTATCCGCCAACTCGGCCGAAATATCGTCAAGCCCGGCCGCCGCGTCGCCCCAAAGAGCCACTTCGGCGCGACATGTGCGGCCCAACTCTTCCTCTAAAACGTCGAGGTGTATCAGCGGCACATCGTTTGGTAACAAGTCATAGCGTTTCGTTGCGATCTCACCAAGTTTACAGCCCACCGCCAGCAGACAATCCGAAGTTTCAATAAGATCATTAGCAATCCTCGAATAGCGCCCGAACAAACCGGCATTGAGGTCACTGGTACATGAGATACTGCCTTTGCCGCTCATCGTATGAGCAACAGGCACATTCAGGCTTTCTGCAAAATTCGTAAGGCTATCCCAGGCTTCCGAAAGGTGAATTCCACCGCCGGCAAGAATGAGCGGCCGTTTTGCCCCAGCTAAAAGGCGGGCGGCCTTCTCTACGTCGTCCAAGGACGGACGGATACGCCGCGCTGGAATGCGAGTAGTCGCCGTATCGACCCAAAAATCATCCGGTGTGAAAGTGAATTCTTCGTGGCAGATATCCTCTGGCACGTCGAGCACAACGGGACCAGGACGGCCCGTCGTGGCTACCGCATAAGCGCGCCGGACCAATTCGGGAATTCGCTCACCCACCTCAATCCGAATCAGTTCCTTCGCTGCCGGGCGCAGGATATCAACCTGACGGCATTCTTGGGTCATGTTTTTCCATGCGTGGCTGCGATTGGCGTCCCCAGCGATGACGATCATTGGCACACCCGCATTCAACGATTCAACCATGCCGGTTACTAGGTTTGTTACACCGGGCCCGAGGGTGCCGTCACAGACGCCAGGCCGACCGGTTACCCGCGCATAGGCGTCGGCCATAAAAGCACCGGCACGTTCGTCGTTAATAAGGTTGTGGCCCATGCCCAAAATTCGCACCGCCTCATAAAACGGCGAAAGTTGGAAACCACCCATACCGAACATAGTATCTGCACCGTGTGCACGAAGCATCTCTGCCAACGCCAAGCCGCCATTCATGGGTTGGGAAAAGTTATGCTGCAATCCTTCGCTCATTATTTCAGTCTCCTTGAAAGGCTTTAGCTAGCTATCCGTTTGACAGCAGCCACGATATCATTTGCCGTCACACACACTGTTTCTTCAAGCGGCGGTGCATAGGGAATCGGAATGCGCGGTGCTCCAAGGCGTGCTACTTTTAGGCTAGGTATTTCTTCCGCTGCCGTCGCAACAACCTCGGCTCCAAAACCACCGTCACGCACCGCCTCGTGCACCACAAGCAAATGACCGGTCCTCGCCGCGGAGGATAAAACACAGTCGCGGTCCCAGGGCCATAGGCTACGGAGATCTATCAACTCAACCGATACACCGGTAAGTTTCGACATGGCCTTAACAGCGACGTGCCGGCTTTTTGACCAAGTAACAATGGTCACGTCAGAACCCTTAGACACCACGTTCGCTTTGCCAATTTCTACCTTATGGTTCGGCAGCACTTCGCCTTCAAGGTCCCAGAGGTCCTTATGCTCCATGTACACTACCGGGTCGTCGCATTCGATCGACGCCTTCAGCAAGCCGTAATTGTCAGCCGGTGTCGATGGCATAATCACGACCAGGCCTGGGATATGGGCGTACCAGGACTCCAGCATCTGCGAATGTTGAGCGGCAGAGGATCGCCACATGCCGCTCGGTTGACGGATGACCACCGGCACCTTTGCTTGACCGCCAAACATATAGCGAGCTTTAGCCGCTTGGTTCACCATCTCATCCACCGCGCAAAGTGCAAAGTCAGCGAAGCGTAATTCAACCACGGGCCGCGTGCCCGTCAGCGCACCGCCAACCGCAGAGCCCATGATCGCCGCTTCCGAAATCGGTGCAGAAACTATGCGCTCCGGTCCAAATTCGTCCTCCAATCCCATGTATTGGCCGAAGACACCGCCCCGTCCCAAATCCTCTCCAACCGCCCAGATCGTCGGATCCGCGCGCATCGATTCGGCAAGCGCAGCCTTGCCCGCATCAGCATAAGTCATCTGGGTCACGACGGCGCTCCCACATCTTGGACATCTAATCTGGTGGCGGCGAGGTTCGGCCAGGGTGCATCCCGCGCCACTTCAAAGGCAGCCAACATTTCCACCTCCGCAACTTCAACAATTTGATCAAGATCGCCCTCGGCCGAGCCGTTCTCAATCAAGAAGGCCTTGGCTCGTTCAATCGGATCTCGGGTCTTTGCCTCCTCGACTTCCTCGTCCGGACGGTAAGTGGCGGGGTCCGCCACCGTATGACCGATATGTCGGTAGGTCTCGACATGGAGGAGCTGCGGACCGCCACCCCTTCGAATCTCTTCGACCAACTCGCCAACCAGAACATCAAGCCCAAGCGCGTCATTGCCATCAAATGTCTGAGCTGGGATGCCGAGGCTCGCAGCCCGCACGACTGAGCCGTCGCCGCCCGTCAATTGATCGGTGCGCGTAGTCGCGGCGTATTTGTTATCCTCGCAAACGAAGAGGACCGGCAGATCAAAAACTCTTGCCCAGTTCAGGCCTTCGAGGAAAGGACCCCGATTCACCGCGCCATCGCCAAAGAAACAAACAACAATGTCATTAGTGCCCAACATCTTTTTCGATTTCGCCGCACCGACGGCGATCAGGATACCAGCACCAACAATTCCATTTGCCCCGAGCATGCCGACGTCGAAATCGGCAATGTGCATGGAACCACCCTTGCCACCGCAGATACCACCCTCTTTTCCGAAAAGCTCGCGCATCATTGCTTCAGGATTCGCTCCCTTAGCAATCGTATGACCGTGGCCTCGATGATTACTGGCAATCTGGTCTGTACGACGTAGATTGCCGCAGATACTAGCAGCGACCGCTTCCTGTCCAATGGATAGGTGGGCTGCTCCCTTCACCAAATCTTCTTTGGTTCCACGAATCACCATACGCTCGAAAGCGCGGATACGACACATTGTGGCGAAGAGATCTAGGACACGTTGTGGTGAAGGAGTTCGCTCAAATGAGGACATAGTACTAACTGCGTTGATTGATACTAAGAAGCTTCATAGTCCGCACCATGAAGACCGGCAAGCGTCAACCCGCGCATTTTCTGTATTTTCCACGACGCATGCAGCTTCATTCTGGACAGCTTCAGCATGGCGCGCAGCAGCTCAAAGATGAAAGACCATAAAAAAATATTACTGCACCTCACACTCAGCCAGCAGGGTCAGTAACGAATTGCGGTAACAAACCCATGTTCTTCTAAGGTGCCAGTATATCAATCGCCATTTGCCGTAATTTCGCGCGCTGAATTTTAATTCCATTAGCACTTTCGGTCACTGGGAATGCGTCCAGCGAGACAACCCTGGCGGGCACCTTATATTTTGCAAGCCTCCCCGCGCAATGAACTTGTATTTGGGCCTCCTCGATCGTTGCACCGGCTTCCGGCACAACAAAAGCGATGGCCCGGTCCGCACCACCAATAGGTGCAGAAACCACTTGGACCCCGTTAATGAAGGGGTGTGCCTGCACCTCAGCCTCGATTTCCGCAGGGCTAACCAAAAATCCACCAAGGCGCAAAACGTCTCCCATCCTCGTTAGATATTCGAAGGAACCCCCTGGCTCGATCTGCGCTAAATCACCAGTACACACAAAACCGTCATCGGTCAGGGTGTCCGCAGTCGCTTCCGGATCATTATAATATTCAGTCATCCGGCTTGGTCCGCGAATTTCGAGTTCACCGGCAACGCCTTCCCCACAAATCAGGCCCGTTTCCGGATCACGCACCCGCGCCTCGGCCCGCGGCGAAACTAACCGGCCACCGCCCCTTTTCCGCTTATCAAGAGGATCACCACGATCTCGCCGCGCCACAAGCGCCTGCATTTCGCTCATCCCCCACAGGCCAACGGCATAAAGGCCACGACGCTCTGCGCGCTCAACAATATCATCAAGGTAGGAGTTAAAAATTGCATAACCCGCAAAATTTACTCTCTCAAAAATTTCGTCCCGGTCTGTTGCCCGCATCAAACGGTCAATCATTTCGTCGCTACCATCGAAATGCGTGACCTTGTATTTCCCCATGAGAGCCGCTGTGCGTTCCGCATCAAAGGCGGAAGTTAGGATTAGAGGTCGTGCCGCAGCAATCGTTGCTAGCACACCAGTAATGCCAAACACACCGCAAAGCGGCATATCCTGATGGACAACAGTCGCCGGATCAGCATACCCAAAATCCGTAGCGACCTCGGCGGCGTGGACCGCCATGCTAGCATGTGAATGCAGCACGAATTTCGGTGCCTTGGTCGTTCCAGATGTGGTGAACATATTACACCCCAAATTCGGAACCGCGGCATCAAGCTCTTGGTTACCTGCATCAAACAATTCAGAGTAGCTCACAGTTTTAGTGGCACATGGTAATGGGCCAGCAAACTCTCCACTTTCCGAATACAAAATCGCAGTCTCCAACGTAGACAAAGACGCTTTATCAACCTCTTCAAGGATCCCAATAAAATCTATGCCGCGAAAACCAGGCCACATAACGAGTGCCTTCGCGCCCGTGCGGCCAAGCACATCCTCAACTTCACTTGCACGGAATCGGGTATTCACCGCCACGGTGATTGCACCAAGACGCGCGCAAGCAAAATATAGCACCAGATATGCGGGTGTATTTGGTAGCCAAAAGGCAACGCGGTCGCCAATGCCGATGCCATTTGCTGCGAGCCCAGCGGCCGCGCGCTTCGAGTGTGCCTCGAGCTCCCGATAGGACAAAGTTTTACCGTCATAGATGATAGCCGCACCGATATCTGAGGCGGTCGATTTTGCAAGCATCTGCGGCAGAGTGTTGGGAAGTTTTACAGTCATTTGGAAAACTATAAAGTTTTGTTGGATTATCTACAAAAATTTGCTTTCGGACGGCGTCATTCTTTATTCAATCCATCTCTGTTTCTAACAAGTCGATGTCACACGGCATAACGTCGACCTTAGAATGTGGATAGTTAATCCCACAAAGTATTCGCTCGGGTGCAACCTCAATATCAATTAGATGACGCCACTATCCTTCAGTCTGCGCAGGTCGCTGTCTGTGAGACCAAGTTTCTCAGTTAAAACGCTTTCTGTACTGCTTCCAAGTGTTGGTGCCGGGACTGCTGGCTCGCGCGGAAAACCAGAAAAATCAATGAACGATCCGGCTGCCAAATAACTACCAATCCCAGGCTGTTCAATTTCCGCGAACATCGGGTTCTCGGCTGAAAAATCCGGGTCTTCCGCAATCGCCTGCCGAACTGTTTGATAGGGGCCCCAGCATGCACCAACCGTATCTAGCGCCTTACCAATTTCGTCAAGAGGACGGGCAGCAAACCAGGGCGCCAATTCTGCTTCGATTATTTCACGTAAAGCATATCGCTCTTCTTCTCTTGAGAGATCGGCGTCCTTTTCGGACGCAAGCGCCGCAAACCGCTCCTCAAGGCCAGTAGCTTGGAGTAACGCCGACCAGTGCCGCGGGGTGAAGGCGGTAATCATAACGCGCCGCCCGTCTGCCGTCGGAAAATCACAGCCAAATGTGCCAAAGACATGGTTGCCCGTGGCGGGCCGATCCGTCCCATTGATTTGCGCTTCCGCAATGTAACCAAGGTGGCTCAAAACGGCGAAAGCAGAATCAGCCAACGCGATGCGAACATATTGCCCTTCGCCCGTATCACGGCGATGGCGATCCGCAACCAATACCGCATTTGATGCTGCCTGCGCTGTCACGACATCCCAGACCGGCATGACATGATTGACGGGCCCCTCCCTTCCGACCGGGCCGGTGATCAGCGGAAAGCCCGCGCGGGCATTGACCGTGTAATCAAGGGCAACGGATCCGTCGCGGCGGCCCACTATATTAACCATAATCAAGTCTTCTCGCTTGGTCTTTAAACCACAGTAATCGAGCCAGCCGCGTGCGGGAAGATTGGTTATAACAATCCCATTCCCAGGACCCGCTGTCGTCATTAGATTGTGGGCCAACTCCCGTCCCTTAGGATCTCGGACGTTCAGTGTCACCGATTTCTTTCCTTTATTGAGCCCCGCCCAGTAAAGACTTTTCCCGTCATCGGTAACCGGCCAGCGGTTATAATCTAAGCCTCCGCCAATTGGGTCAATGCGTATTACTTCAGCGCCCAACTGCGCTAAATTCAAACCAGCATAGGGGGCGGCGATAAAGGCCGACACCTCGATAACGGTCATGCCTGTCAGGGGTCCCGGCATTTCTTACTCTCCCTCAATAGTAGGCTTTTGTCGAAATGTTATTTAGGCGCCTATATTCGTATCAGCGAAACGTGTAATAGAAAACGGTTCAATAGGCAGACTGGACTTCCCGTCGACAATCAGCTCCGCCAAACACTTACCGACGATAGGGCTCAACTGGAAACCATGACCGCAGAAGCCAAAGGCGTGATAAGCATCGGGTACTGTCGAACTTGGCCCAATTACCGGTATCTCATCCGGCAAGAACCCTTCGAGGCCACACCAAGTCCGCGCTACCGGCACAGATTTCAATTGTGGAAAAACACGGGTAACGACCCGCGCGCTGTCCGCAAGAGACAGAGGGTCAGGAACTGCCGTCTCAGCCTCCCGATCCGGAAATCCCAAATGCCCGCCGCCGATCACCAACGTACCTTCAGGCGATTGCTTGAACGACAGGCCGCCAGAGGCAAGGCCGCATACTGGATCTATAAGATGCGGAATGCGTTCCGTCACCATCATAGTGAGGGCTTTGGGCGTCAGGGGCACCTCTTCACCAAAATAGCTCGCAATTTGGTCACCCCAGGCACCAGCGCAATTGATTAGGATCGGCGCCTCAAAGTTTTGCTCACCAGAACACACTTTCCACATTTCGCCGACGCGTTCAATCCCCGAGACCGAATCACCAAGATGATATTCGACACCTTCGGCAAGGGCACAGCGCCAATAGGCGCGTGAGGTGAGTATTGGATTAGCTGCTCCGTCATCACGGCACACGATGGCCCCAACACAATGATCCGCGGCCGCCGGAACCAGCTCTCTTAATTCGTTTCCGCCCACTAATTCTTCATGTTCGAAGCCAAGGGCACGGACGTCTGCCACCCGCTCTTCAAGTTGCTTCATTTCGACAAGGTTCTCAGCCATTTTCACCTGGCCAATCTTGTGGAAACCACAATCGTCGCCAACAAACGATCCAACTTCATGCCAAAATTCCATGGCGGCGACCGACAGAGGAATTTCTGCCAGATGGCGGCCGAGGCGGCGCACACCACCCGCGTTCACCCCAGACGCAAAACGTCCGGGGAAACGTTTCTCTATCACCTGGACGCGCATCCCCTTGCGGGTAAGATGGACCGCGGTCGAACTGCCGTGCAGCCCGCCACCGACGATGATAACATCTTTCGGGTCGCTGCTCATAGCGCAATACTTTAATGTGTAGCTGCCTGATACACCACGGCCAAACCGCAAATTTTTACCTCGCCAAAATCGTCCTTTAACCTAAGTGAATTTTTACATGAGGATAGGGGCCACCTTAAAATGAAACGCCGTATTTCACTTGAGGGATTGACCAACTTTCGTGATTTAGGCGGCTATGAGACGAACAGCGGCAAATCTGTCAAATGGCGCCGCATCTTCCGCTCAGATACCTTGGCTGGTCTCACTGATAATGATATTAGCGCTTTGGAGGGTCTGGGCATAGTGGCTGCCTGCGACCTGCGCTACGGTGACGAACGGACCAACGAACCGTCACGCCTGCGCGGTCATCCACGCATCAAAGTCATGGAACTTGGCTTCGATCAGCGCCCTGGCGAATCCTTTCTCGATTCGTTGCAAACATTCGAAGGGGCGGCGGATGCAGCACGTAATTATCTAATAGATAACTACCGCCAATATCCATTCCTTTATGCGACAGCATATCGACGGATTTTTGACCGGCTTTTGGCTGAGGACCGCATCGTCATCCACTGTACCGCTGGCAAGGACCGGGCAGGGATGGCGTCCGCGATGGTGCTGAGCGCCCTCGGCGTTCCTAAACATGTTGTTCTTTCAGACTATTTGCTAACAAACAAATACTGGGACCGGGGTGGGCGCGAACGCCCCGGTATGGATGCGGAGGCTGTTGCTATGATCTTTGCTGCCCGGGAAGAATATTTTGAAGCAGGGTTCGCCGAATTAATCGCCCAATACGATTCAATCGCCGCCTATCTCAGAGAGGAGGTTGGCCTTACGGAGGAAGAACGCACTCGGCTGAAAGAGCTTTATTTAGAATAGCCGAAATTTAAGCAAAAGACTGCAGAAGCGAGCATAGGTTCCCCAAATCAGAATTTTTCTCATTGCACATTAGTAATTAATTACAATTCGCTCCGCGAAAGCCTGCGGGGCACGCGTTATCACTGGTAAACACTAATTGGATCTCTGCTTGGGTGGACCGTGCCCAACTTCAATACATTAGAATAAATTCAGTGAAGCCCCTGGGTAAGGAGGAACCAAATTGAGAAAATTCAACTCGGAGGGGTGACCAAACCCAAGATACCGACTTATCTTCCATGAAATAAATTCATTTTATTAGTGAACATCTAGGAGGCCCCCATGCCCTTTTACGAAAGAGGAGACGTCCGTATCCGCTACGAAGAGGCCGGGAGCGGCTTCCCTCTGCTGGTTACACCCGGCGGTGGGCTCAACTCCCGGCTTAACTACTGGCCAAACTCGGTAATCAACGCAATGGAAGCATTTCAAACGGACTTCCGCTGTATTACCATGGACCAGCGCAATGCCAATGAGGGCGAAAGCACCGGCCCACTGGCGATTGACGACCCATGGGGTGGTTTTGCGGAAGACCAACTTGGCCTTATGGACCATCTCGGTATCGATAAATTTGCTTTCATGGGCTTCTGTATCGGCGGCTGCTTCGCTGGCAAACTGCTAGAGAAAGCGCCGGAACGCCTTGTGACTGCTATCTTCTGCCAGTCTGTCGGCCATTGGCCGGAAGACCCGGATGTCATGTACCGCTCGGGTAAGGATATTTGGGCGCCAGCCCTACTGCCAAACCGCCCTGACATCAGCCAAGAGCAGGTCGACCAATACCTACATAATCTCTACCGGGTGAACCCAGACTTCTTATATAGCGTCTCCCGCGATTTCATCAGCGGCTGCAAGACGCCGATCCTGGTGCTACCGGACGATACCCCAGCCCACCCACACCAAACCTCAATTGACGTTGCCTCCTTGGCGCCTAACTCTGAGATTACCGTTTTCCCCTGGAAGGAGCCGGCAGAGCTTAAAGTGCGCACCATCGAACGCGTACGCAACTTCTTAAAAACCCACACCGGCGACTAGCCCGTCCATAAAGCAGAAGGAGAGAGCGAAATGGCACGCGTTCGAGTCTATAAATCCGCGGACGAGCTCTCGAGTAAGGCCCAGGGAATCGCAGAGAAGATCGTTGACACCCGAAAGTCTTTGGACGGACCCTTCTCTGTATGGATGCACGCGCCCGAATGGGCAGAGCGAGTAGCCCATCTTGGCACCCTGGTGCGCTGGGAAGGTACGCTCGAGCTCCGTACCCGCACGCTGGCAGCCCTCGTGGTTGGACGACATTTTGAGGCGCAATACGTATGGGGTATCCAAGGGGTGATCGGTGATGAACGCGGAGTGCCGCGCGCTACCATCGACGCCATCCGCGATGAAAGCTCTGATGGCATTGCCCCGGAAGACCTTGAGATCATCGACTTCACCCGGCAGCTCTTGCGGAACAACAGGGTCGAAGAAAGCCTTGCTAGGGCTGTAATGGAACGCCTAGGCGCCGACGAGTACGTCCAATTAACCACCTGTATCGGGTACTACTGCATGCTGGCGATGACTGTGAATGGCGTCGAGCTGGAACCCGACCCTACGCATGAGGAGCTTAAAATTTAAGGTAAAAGTTCGAAGGTCGTTGCAGTCAAAATTAACGGGGCAAGGCGCATGGTTGATGTGCAACCGAGTCATTTACAACCTGCCAAAGTCGACAATAGTAATACCCTGCTCTTAACGGCGCCTAAAAAAATTAATCATCTGTTTCGCACATACGGGCCAAAATAAAATTGGCGCGCCCGTCAGGATTCGAACCTGAGACCTTTAGCTCCGGAGGCTAACGCTCTATCCAGCTGAGCTACGGGCGCGCAGCTATCGGCGTTCCGCAATTTAGGGCAAGGGGCGACCTTGTGCCAGTAGCTTGTTCGACCCCAGCTCGCTAGTCGTACTCCGATTAGCCCGCAAAGGCTGCACGCCAACGACGAATTCCGTGTGTTGATTACCAGCCCGCTTTCGGTATCATTCCTCCGTTGGTGCGGTACAACCGCACGACGTGCCATTTAGACAGGTGGGAGCAAGCATGGAACCGGCGGAGACGATTGAGGTCGAAGATACACGCGTGAGCTGCGATGGCGGCGGAGGGGCTATGGGCCACCCAATGATTTATCTCAACCTAGGCGAAGGTGGCCTTGTTGACTGCCCCTATTGTGGCCGTCGATTCATCTTGAAAGAAGGCGCGATCGCGCCCGGCCACCATTAGACCAACTCGCGATACCTCCATGCCTATCTGTAATCCTTGAAAGGTTGCGCAAAGGTGACTTAAGCAAAGACAATATGTCTTTTTTTCCTCTGTGCGTAATAGTGGTTTTACCGCCAAGAACGCCAATTTTGTGAAAGTTGAATAATTTTTTTTCGTAAAAAATTAAATTCCCGCCCCACTATCGCCCTATCTCTTGCTCTGAATGGACCGATTAGGCATCCTGCATGTTCTTTTTTCTATGCAGGAAGACCGCTATGGCCGAAGCGAATCCCGTGAAACATCTCTATCTCGTCGACGGCTCTGGTTTCATCTTCCGAGCCTTTCACGCAATCCGTCCGCTGAACAGGCCGGATGGCACGCCAGTAAACGCGGTCTTTGGCTTCACCCGTATGCTGATGAAACTGCTGCGGGATACGAAAGCCGAGCATATCGCCATCATCTTCGATGCAGCTCGGCGCAATTTCCGCAATGACATCTACCCGGATTACAAGGGACACCGGCCGGACGCCCCAGACGAACTGGTGCCGCAATTTTCCCTGATCAAAGAGGCTAGTAAGGCCTTCAACCTCCACACCATTGAAATTGAAGGGTTCGAAGCAGACGATATCATCGCAACCTATGCCCGCCAAGCGGCCGAGGCCGGATCGGATGTCACCATTGTCTCCTCTGACAAAGACCTTATGCAGCTTGTCAATGACAAGGTTGGTATGTTCGACGAAATGAAAAATCGGCGCATCGGTCGCAATGAGGTAATCGAACGCTTTGGCGTCGGCCCTGAGAAGGTCGTTGAGGTACAGGCCCTGGCCGGCGATTCGGTTGATAACGTGCCAGGCGTGCCCGGAATCGGCGTAAAAACCGCTGCGCTCTTAATAAATGAGTATGGCGATCTCGACACTCTGCTCGACCGGGCAGGTGAGATTAAACAGAACAAGCGGCGCGAGAACCTTATCGAGTACGCTGAAATGGCCCGCATCTCGCTGAAGCTTGTGACCCTAAAGGATGATGTACCAATTAACCTGCCGGTGAACGAGTTGGGCGTGCCACCACACGAGTTGGCTAAACTGGTGCCGTGGCTCGCGACCCAAGGCTTCGACGCCATCCTGACATAACTCCGCAGTACTCTCAGCGAGAACGAACTGACGGAGTTCGACGAAAATTTCACGAAGGCCTTTGATACACTGCCAGCCGACAAACGGGACCGGGCACTGCGCAAGACTTTAACCGCTATCGAGGGAAGCGGTGGAGCCAGCCACGCTAGCACACCAAAAGATTTGACTGCCGCTCCAATCACAACTGCCTACGAGCTGGTTCAGGACGAGGCGGCGCTGCAAAATTGGGTAGACCAGGCAAAGGAAGCTGGCATAGTCGCAGTGGACACTGAAACTACGTCGCTCGACGCCATGCAGGCCGAGCTGGTAGGCCTTTCACTTTCTGTCCAAGCTGGGAAAGCCTGCTACATTCCATTAGCCCACAAAACGGCGGGCAGCCAAGTTGCCCTCGATCTTGGCGACGGTGGTGGTGTAAAAGTAGAAGAAGCACCACGGCAAATGCCGCGGCAAAAAGCACTCGATATCCTCAGCCCTCTATTGGACGACCCCTCCGTCCTCAAAGTTGGGCAGAATATCAAATACGACGCGCTGATACTGTCACGCTACGGTGTTGCCATGACACCGGTCGACGACACAATGCTACTATCCTTCGTCCTCGACGGTGGTCTGCATGGCCACGGGTTGGATGTGCTCGCCGATACGCATCTCAGTCTCTCCACTGTCAAATATAAGGACGTGGTCGGCACGGGTAAGAAACAGATCACCTTCGACTACGTGCCGCTGGAGGCGGCACGGGATTATGCGGCGGAAGATGCGGACATCACGCTCCGGCTATACCAAGCCCTAAAGCCGCGCCTCGTCCAGGAGAGGATGGCGACAATTTACGAAACTATCGAGCGCCCACTGGTCCCAATCATCATCACAATGGAGAAGGAAGGCATCAAGGTCGATCCCGAGAAACTGCGAGGTCTCAGCCGGGACTTCACTCAACGGCTTGCCGGTCTCGAGGCTGAGGTACACGAGTTAGCTGGCGAAGAATTCAACATTGGCTCACCAAAACAGTTAGGCGAAATTCTGTTCGACAAAATGAACCTGCCCGGTGGAAAAAAGAACAAAACCGGCAGCTACAGTACTGACGCCAATGTACTCGAGGACCTGGCAGCGAGTGGCAACGCCCTGCCGACACGAGTGCTCGAATGGCGCCAAATCGCCAAACTAAAGAGCACCTATTCCGACGCCTTGGTTGAGCAAATCAATCCAGCAACCGGGCGTATTCACACCTCCTATTCCATGGCAGGCGCACAGACAGGGCGATTATCCTCAACAGACCCAAACTTGCAGAACATTCCCGTCCGCACCGAGGAAGGCCGCAAGATCAGAGGCGCCTTCATTGCCCGTGAGGGCTGGAAGCTATTGTCGCTTGACTACAGCCAAATCGAGCTCCGTATCCTGGCTCATATGGCTGGCATTGACGCACTCCTTGAAGCCTTCCGCGATGGCCAGGATATCCACGCGATGACCGCAAGCCAGGTATTTGGCGTGCCGGTCGAAGGCATAGACCCAATGATCCGCCGCCAGGCAAAGGCCATTAATTTTGGAATAATATACGGTATTAGCGCCTTCGGCCTCGCACGCCAGCTCGGCATCGCCCGGAGCGACGCCAAGGACTATATTGATGCCTATTTTAAGCGCTACCCAGGCATCCGCGATTACATGGACGGCGCAGTCGAACAATGCCGCAAGGCGGGACTGGTCGAAACCTTGTTTGGTCGGCGCATTCATCTCGACGCGATCAACGCCAAGAACCCAATGCAACGTAACTATGCGGAACGCCAAGCCATCAACGCACCGATCCAGGGTTCGGCCGCTGACATCATCAAACGCGCAATGATCCGGGTGCCACCAGTTATAACTGCCGCCGGTCTCGACGCCCGCATGCTACTACAGGTGCACGACGAGTTACTATTTGAAGTGCCGGAGGAACAAATCGAGAAGACAATCGATGTGGTCACGGAAACGATGGAAACCGCAGCGATGCCGGCGCTGGAACTTAAGGTGCCGCTGGTGGTCGATGCCGGTAACGGAGACGATTGGGCGACCGCGCACTGACGACTTAGTTCAATGGCGGCACTCACCAGAACGACACCCTTTATTCTAAAAAAATAGAAGGAAGACATAATCGCGATGCTAATCGACCATAAATCCCTACGTCGTGTAACACACGCCATCCTGGAATCCGCTGGCAGTAACGCCGACGAGGCGAAGATCGTTTGTGACCATTTGGTCGAAGCGCATTTGAAGGGCCACCCAAGCCACGGCGTTGGCATGATACCCCGCTATTACGAAGCTCTGCATAGAGACGAGTTACGGCCTAACAAGAAGATTTCTGTTGTTACCGATAGTGGCCCATTACTGATCGTCGACGGCAACCGCGGTTACGGCCAAGCCGTGGCGCGCCAAGCGACCGGGATGGCAATATCCAGGGCGCAGAAAGACGGATTTGCAATACTCGGTTTGCGAAACTCATGCCATATTGGCCGTGTTGGAACGTATGGCGAGATGTGTGCAGAAGCAGGCCTCGCTTCGATCCATTTCGTGAACGTAATCGGGCGAAGTTCAATCGTCGCCCCCTTTGGCGGGACCGATTCGCGGCTTTCGACCAACCCCATGGTTTTCGCCATTCCCGCGACCGAAAACAATCCTCCCTTTATCCTCGATATGGCGACCAGCCGGATCGCTATGGGGAAGGCACGGGTCGCCATGATGAAGGAAGAGGAATTGGGCAACGGGTACGTTCTGGACGCGGACGGCAAACCATCGCGCGATCCTGCCGTCATGTGGGCCGATCCCCGCGGCGCTTTACTACCGATGGGCGAGCACAAGGGGTATGGCCTCGCCATGGTTTGTGAGTTTTTTGCCGGTATGCTCACCGGCGGAGGCACTTTGCAGCCGGAAAACCAGACATCCGATACAACGACCAATAATATGTTCGCCGTCGTGATGGACCCAATTCGCTTCGTCAAAGACAGCTACATGAAACATGAAGTGGACGCGATGATCGCCTATGCAAAAGGCTCGCCACCCGCTGACCCAAATGCGCCGGTCCTGGTTGCGGGTGAGCCGGAGCGCATCAAGCGTGCAGCCATGATCGAGAACGGGATCGAAATTGAAGAGAATACCTGGGAAGCTTTGATGGACGCAGCAGAATCGGTAGGCCTATCACGGCAAAAGGTAGCCGAAATTCATGACGAAGGAAGCGAATGACATGATGAAAGTTCTTGGACGGAACAATTCAGTCAACGTCATCAAGATTCTATGGTGCGCAACGGAACTTGGGCTCGAATTTGAGCGAACCGATATCGGCGGCTCCTTTGGGGGCAACGATCAGGCGGACTATCTCGCAAAAAATCCAATGGGCCGCGTCCCAACGGTCGAAGTTGATGGAAACATTTTGTGGGAATCACAAGCCATCGTGCGTTATCTTGCGGCCAAGTACGGCATGGGCTCGCTGATGCCCGAAGATTTGGGCGAGCGCGCAAAAAGTGACCTTTGGATGGATTGGTACACTGCACATTTGCATCCTTCGATGACAACAATCTTCTGGGGATTAGTGCGTACGCCGGAAGCAAGTCGCGATAAGGATGCAATCAATGCAGCCAAGGTTGAAGCCGGTAAAATGTGGGCACTTTTAGACAAACATTTGGCAGACCGAAACTTCGTTGGCGGAAGCGCCCTAACAGTGGGCGACATTCCGGCCGGGGCTGCGGCGTTCCGATATTACACACTGGTCGACGATCGGCCCGCGATGCCCCATTTGGACCGTTGGTATGCCTCACTTGGCGAGCGCAACGCATACAAAACCCATGCGATGAATCCATTGAGTTGATGACCCAGAGTCTTGCGCCGCCGCCGTGATAGAATCCATACTGCCTAGAAGTCGTTTACAGGAGGATAAAAAAGTTGAGCAATTTCGGAAGACGCCATCACGATATGGGTGGGCAAGAAGCCGGTCTGGTGGAAGCGCATGAGCATGACTACGCCTTTTGGGAAAAAAAGATTGATGCAGTCCGCAGACTTTTAGCGGACGAAAAACGCCAAATGTTCACCGTCGATGAGATGCGGCGCGGCATCGAAGAGCTGGGCGCCAAGGCCTATGACGAGATGTCGTATTACGAACGTTGGGCCGCTTCCACAACGAATGTGCTGCTTGAAAAGGGTATTATAACCATCGACGAATTAGGCCGCCGGATGGAAAAAGTGGAAGCCCGGTTACGCACCGAGGCGGAGGGCCAGCAATGAGCACAAAGTTCGCGGTGGGCGACGCTGTGTTCGTGCGCCGCGCTTACCCGCCCGGTCATGTACGCACCCCCTATTTTATAAGAGGACGGCAAGGGGTCGTTCACGAAGTCGTTGGAGAATTTGCGAACCCAGAAGAGCTAGCCTATGGCCGTGATGGACAGCCGGCCCTAACCCTTTACCGGATCCAGTTTCGCCAAACAGACGTTTGGCCCAATTACGAAGGTTCAGCTAAAGATACGGCACTTGTAGACCTATATGAAAATTGGCTCGAGCGCGCATAAGGAGCAGGACTATGAACAAACATCAACACAGTGATCACGAACACAGCCACCACCATCCCAAACAGCCAGACCTCGAAGATCAACCGATCACCTATTATAAAGTTATGACTGAAGCCCTTGCAGAGTTATTGGTTGAGAAAGGTGTCTTCTCGGCCGATGAATTGCGAATCCAGATGGAAGAGCAGGACTCACGCTCACCAATCTTCGGAGCCAAACTCATCGCGCGCGCCTGGAAAGACGACGCATTCAAAAAACGGTTAATTGCAGACGTCAACGGCGCCGCCGCCGAGATGAATATCGACGCAGGTGATATTCCAATCCGCGGGGTGGAAAATACCGACGACGTTCACAACGTGGTCGTTTGCACCCTGTGTTCCTGCTACCCAAGGTCGCTTATCGGTCTACCACCAGATTGGTACAAGTCGCGCGCCTATAGAAGCCGCACCGTGCGTGAGCCACGTAAAGTTTTAGCCGAATTTGGTACCGTAATGCCGAGTGACATCGATGTCCGCGTTCACGATAGCACGGCTGACCTTCGGTTCCTGGTCATACCAAAATGCCCCGATGGCGCAGAAAACATGAGTGAAGAAGAGCTTGCTAAGCTGGTGACCCGTGACAGTATGATTGGCGTTTCCACTGCCAAATCACCAAGTGTCTAACGGCGGATATCAGTTCTGAAACGAATTGCCATACTTTTATTAAGTCTCGCAGCAATCAGCGGCTGCTATTTCCCGAGCAACTTTACGGCCGACCTCGAGATAGACCGGCAAGGCCGATATCGATTTACCTACATCGGCAAACTGACTGACGTTTCGATGGCACAGCAAATAGTCCTCGGCCGATTGCGGAACCCCAACATCCAGAAACGCGTTGAGATCGCTGAACGGGATATACGTCGGGACAATGGGTTCAAAAAGGTCGAGTACGAGGAAAATGGGCGCTTCAATATTAGTTACCAACGCGAAGGATATATTATCAGTGAGCGGTCATTCGATTTTGTTCGACTTAACTCGCGATTTCTTACGCTGAAATATAACAAAAACACCGGCGAAATTACTGTGATAGGTGGAAAGCCGAACGAAAGCCACGCAGTGCAATTGGAAGCAGCTGGGTTAAAGTTTAATGGCGTTTTACGGGTTTGGACGAATGCACTACCGACGAAACACAATTCCAAGAACTTTAGACCGCAGGGTAAACTTGTTATCTATACCTGGGACATCAAAAACCTTCGCCAAAAAGTACCATTTTTCAAGTTCGTGCCGCAAATCCAGTAGAAAGTCGTAGTAGAACCAAATGGAGGCAATCGGCTACGTTTCCCTCTTCGTCACGGCGTTCGCCGCGGCGACTATTTTGCCGCTCTCATCGGAAGCCGTGCTCTCGGCCTTGGTCGTGTCAGAAGGCTTTCATCTTTGGCTATTAATCGCAACAGCTGGCATCGGAAACACTCTCGGCGCCTGTGTTAATTGGGGACTTGGACGTTACTGCGTTCGGTGGCGAGATAATCGATGGTTCCCAATATCTTCCGCAACATTAGAACGCCATGCGTGTTGGTTTCGCCGATACGGCGTATACACTCTCCTTTTCTCTTGGGTTCCAATCATAGGCGATCCGCTGACGGCTATCGCTGGCATCTTAAAGGTACGGTTCGTCTGGTTCTTGCCTCTCGTCGCAACTGGGAAAACGGCGCGATATATCGTTGTCGTCTTCATGGTGGAAAGAGCGTTCATATAAAATGGGCAGCCCAAAAACTTGTCAACAAACAGGTAATTATGCGGCGTAGACGCCGGCCGCCTTTACATTGGCATCGACATATTCTTCAAACTGCTTGAAGTTCGCCTCAAAACGTTGGGTCAGATCTCGCGCCGCAGAATCGTAAGCGCTTTTATCTCCCCAGGTTTCCCTTGGTTGTAGGACTTCGTTTGGCACGTCCGGGCAATTTTGCGGAATGTTCAAACCAAAATTTGGATCGGCCGACATGGCAACTTCGGCCAAGCGGCCGTCAAGCGCTGCTCGAACCATCGCCCGGGTATAAGCGATATCCATGCGCTTGCCAGTGCCGTAGGCGCCGCCGGACCAACCGGTATTGACCAGCCAGCACTT
>MDTE01003167.1_pt1 | contig 37973 bp, 24 predicted proteins | sample 811231 | NCBI WGS metagenome assembly MDTE01 (sample SAMN05326651, study PRJNA326480) | marine metagenome | isolation source: seawater | place: Indian Ocean: Red Sea | collected 2010 | reverse complement strand
TGTAATCGTAAAAGCTGCGTCAGAGGTGTTTTCGCGCGCGTCGTTCATCACTTGCCCGCCGCGACGTTTTTTACGAGACAATTTTCGACACCGCTCGTCGCGTCGCCGACCGTCGTGCCGGATTGCCACGCCGGCGTGCTCATCTCCATACCGTTGCCGAACCACGGATGCGCGTCGGAGGGGTCCCCCGCCATACGGCGTCTCGCCGCGTTGGACGGTTGAATGTCCTCCATGGCGTCCGTGAGCGAGCGAGACCGAGATGCGATCGGCACGTAATCACGCAACCATTCGCCTTGGTATACCTGCTGAGGTCGCATGATTTTTTGATCGGGATCGTTCAGACTCTCGCGCCAGTGCGACAGGTATCCGGTGGCTCGCGGAATGGCGAAGAGCACGGTGAAGAATTCGGGCGGGAACCCCATGGCGCGATACACGAGTCCGCTGTAAAAGTCAACGTTCGGGTACAATTTGCGCTTGACGAAGTACTCGTCCGCGCGCGCTTGCTTTTCGAGCTCGATGGCGACGTCGATCAAGGGATCGCGACCGACGAGTTCGAAGACGTCGTTGGCAATCTTGCGAATGATTTTCGCACGCGGATCGAAATTCTTGTACACGCGATGACCGAATCCGAACATCACGTATCTCTTCTCCTTGACGCCGGCCAAAAAGTTTGGAATGTTCTCGACGTTTCCGATGCGTTCGAGCATCTTCAACACCGCCTCGTTGGCGCCGCCGTGAAGCGGTCCGTAGAGGGCACCCACCGCGCCGGCGACGGCACAAAACACGTCGACGCCGCTCGACGCCAAGTGTCTGCACGCCGCCGTGCTGCAATTCATCTCGTGTTCGGCGTGGAGCAAAAACATGACGTCCAACGCCTTGGCGAGCTTCGGGTGCGGTCGATGTCGATTGTCCAAACCCGCGTCGAGCATGTACAGAAAGTTTTCGGCGTACGACATTCTCGTGTTCGGCGCCGCCGGCGCTCGTCCCGTGTTGCGATGATACGCGTGAGCGGCGAGTGTCGTCATCTTCCCGATGATTCGCACGATTTGTTTATCCTGAACCGCGTGTGAGTTGTAAATACCACCCCCGGCGATTGCCGGATTCTGTTCCGGATGCATCGAGCTCAGAGAGTTCAAACCCGCCAACATCACCGCCATCGGATGCGCGTCGTGCGGCAACGCCTCGATCGCGTGCACCACCTGCACCGGTAACGCACTGTGCCTCGCGATCGCCCGCTCCCACTCCATCAACTGACTCGCGTTCGGTAAATCTCCGTACACCAACGCGAACGCCGACTCCAGATACGTCGACGACTCCGCCAACGTCTCGATCGGGTATCCTCTGTATCGCAAGATGCCGCGATCACCGTCGATGTAGGAAATCTTCGATCGGCACGGCGCCGTGTTCACGTATCCGGGATCGTACAGGACCAACCCTCGACCGTCCCCGCCCGCCTTGATTTGTTTAAACGCCGCCGCGTCGACGCACCCATCCGCCGAGATTGCCAAATCGTACGACTTGCCCGTGCGTCCGTCCACGCATCGCAGCGTCCCGGCGCCACCGCTCGGAGTCGGTCGCGCGCGCGCATCGTTTCTCCCCGCATCATCGCCTCGACCGTCACCATCGTCGCCCGCGCGTCTCGGCGCGACGTGATTCGCCACCGTGCCCAGCCGCCGGTTGGCTGATAATTCCTGCGTGCCCATCGTCGTCTCGCGCTCGATCTCGCGTCTTGCTCCTCCGACGCGCGCGGAAAAGGTGCGGTGAACCTTTTTCTATCACTTTCTGCGCTCAAACGTCGGCTCGAACGCGCGTCGCGCGCGTGAGTGACGTGGGCGCGTCGCGATTTCGCGAAGAGTTCGTTAGAGAGATCCTCGTCGGATCGGGCGCCGTCGTCAAAACGTGACTGTCGTTCGCGCTGCTGGGTGCGATCGCGCGCGACATCGACCGCGCGTGGAAAAACAACGCGAGATGCGGGTGTACGACGCGTCGCTTCGCGTCGTTCGCGACGCGCGCGCGTACGCGGACGAGTTGATGAATCTGTGGGTATTTTCAGCGGCGACCGGTCCTTCGCGCGCGCCGACGCCCGGATCGTTCAAGCGAACGGCGGCGACGCCGGCGCGAGCGATGATGCGATTCGCGCGACGCGTGTACGAGGATCGTCGCGCGCGGACGGTGTTGGTGGTGATGTTGGCGTTGGCGGCGACGGGCGCGGCGGCGAGCGCGCGGTCGGGCGAGGACAGACGCGAGCGAAGGGCGAGAGCGCGACGACGACGCGAGATATTGGCCAAGATGGCCGAGGCGGAGACGTACGAGGCGTTCGAGGACGCGTCGATCGAGTTGGAGCGGTTCGATGAGGAGGAGGAGGAGAGAAGAGCGGCGAGCGGCGAGGGCGAGTTGACTCGCGGCGGTTGGGGGAGCGGTTCGAGGACGTACGACGTGGACCTCATCGACGAGCAATTACGGCAGTTGCAGGCGCAGCGCGCGGCGGGGAACGTGGAGGAGATGATGTTTCTGTTGCGAGCGGATATTTTACGTAATCTCGGGTCGTTGGATTCGAGCGATCAAAAGGTTCGAATGACGCTGAGCGGGCAGACGCACGGAGTGCCTCGGGCGGTGCGACAGTACATGACCGAGCTCAAGAGTCAGTTGATCAGCATCGCGCAGGATAAGACGGTGACGATTCAGGAGAAATTGGTGTTTTTACAGGAGACGCGACATTGTTTCGGGCGAACGGCGTTGATGATGAGCGGCGGGGGCACGCTGGGGACGTTTCACATCGGCGTCGCGCGAGCGTTGAATAGAAAACATTTACTCCCGCGCGTGCTCGCGGGATCATCCGTGGGATCGATCATCGCGGCCATCATAGGGAGCCGAACGCAGGAAGAATTGGATGAATTTTTCAGCGACGATAACTTTTGGGATCTGTTGCCCGATTTGACGTTTTTTAGCGGCAACGATCCCATGAGCGTGATGAAGCATTACCTGCGCACGGGCGCTCTTCACGACATTGAGTTCTTCCAGCGATGTCTCCGGGCGTTGCTCGGAGATTTGACGTTTCAAGAGGCGTACGATAGAAGCGGTGGTCGCATTCTAAACGTGTGCGTGTGCGCGACGACGGTGGGCGAAAAGCCGCGTCTGCTCAACTACCTCACGTCTCCGCACGTCGTGCTCTGGTCGGCGGTCGCCGCGTCGTGCGCGTTTCCGTCCCTGTTCCCGCCGCAACCGCTCCTGGCGAAATCTCGGAACGGCGCGTTCGTCCCGTGGTTGCCCGAAGGGAAGCTCGGACCGAGACGGTGGCGAGACGGCAGTCTCGAGGCGGATTTACCCGTGGACAATCTGCGACAACTCTTCAACTGCAATTACTTCATCGTCTCTCAGACGAATCCACACATCGTCCCTCTGTTGCGCATGAAGCGATGGTTCACTTCGTGCGGAAGCACCCTCGCGCTCTTGGCGTATTTCGTCGAGAGTGAGTGGAAACATCGATGTCGACAAATTTTGGATCTCGTTCCGAGCGTCGACGTCTTCGACGTCTTCAAACTCTTCGGCCAACAGTGGGAGGGCGACGCCACCGCCGTCATGTGGTACACGTGGAAACAGTTCTCACACATCGCCAGCAACCCCACGCGCGAGTTCTTATTCGAGACCGCCACCATGGCCGAGAAGGAAATCTGGCCGCAACTCGCCGTCATCGAGCACGCGTGCGGCGTCGAGCTCGTCCTCGACGAGTGCGTCGCCTCCCTTCGCAAAAACCTCCGCCACCACGGCCGCATGGGTTCCCGCGGCCGCGTTCCCAGTTGGAACACCGTCTCCTTCGCCTCTCGCGGTTCCTACGTCCAGATGGAGCGTAACGCCAGCGACGCCGGCGACCTCGCCGGGGGTTCCCGCGCCGGCTCCCCTCGCCGCCGCGCCTCCAAATCCGGCAGCGCCGTCAGTCTCATCTACTCCGAGGACGCCGCCGAGGACGATTCCATACTCCCCACCGATATCATCGCCGCCGCCGAGAGCGCGAGCGAGGCCGACATCGCCCGCACGCTGTACGACGTCGACACCGAAAAGTACCTGTAGATGACCTCCACCAAGCCACTTCGTCAAAGACCCAGCGCGAGACGCGCGTCACACGCGCACGACTCGACCATGGCGTGGGGAAACGCCGCCGCGTGGAGCGAACGGGTGCGTGCGATGCGAAAAATATCACCTCGTCCATCGCGCGCGATGTCGATCGCCGTCGTCGGTCGCGCGCGCGTCCATCGTCGCGCGCGAATCTCTCGGGACGATGCCTCGGCGGCGCCGCGCGCCATGGACGATCGCGATGATCGACGCGCGAGCGACGCGAGGAGAGACGGGACGCGAGGGATGACGCGCGAATGGGACGATGGGAAATGCGTCGGATCGATCGATCGATCGATCGAGGACGCGCGCGCGGAGAGGGCGCGGAGAGGGCGGTGCGGACGGTTCGAGATTCGATGGGGTCGATGGGGCCGGAGACGCCGAGGGCGGAGGGCGAGGGCGTCTTCGGCGCTCTCGCGAGGGAAAGCGACGATGAATGACTGACGAGGCGTGATGTGTGTGTGTGTTTTCGCGGAATCGGCGCAGACGGATGATGCGAAAGACGACGCCCCGGCGGCGAACGCCGCGTTCCCGTCCCTGGGAGAGGCGGCGAAGGAGGAGGACGCGTCGGCGTTTCCGACGCTCGGCGCCGCGGCGACCGTGAAGGAGACGAAGAAGGAAAAGAAAGCCAAGGGTGTCAAGCTCTCGCTCGCGGAATTCGCGGGCGGCGCCGGTGGTGGCGGTGGATCGTCGTACGCGCCGCCCGGTCGATCGGGCGGAGGCGGCGGCGGTTTCTTTGGACGTCGCGACGAAATCGTGCTTCCGTCGGGGCCGAGCTCGCGACCGGACGACGAGTCGCGCGATGAACGACTCGGCGGTGGGTTCGATCGCGGGTACGGCGGCGATCGGTACGGCGATCGAGGTGATCGCGACGAGCGTCGACCGGGTCGGTACGAACGAGACGCCGGCGAGTTCGGCGACAGAGAGAGTCGCGAAGAACAAGGCCCGTCTCGCGCGGACATGTCCTCCAACTGGGGATCCGATCGTCGTGCGCCCCCCGCGGACGATCGATACGGCGACAGACGCGGTGGGTACGGTGAACGACGCGGAGGTTTCGGCGACAGAGGCGGATACGGCGACAGAGACGGCGGCGACCGCTACGGCGGCGACCGCTACGGCGGCGACCGCTACGGCGGCGACCGCTACGGCGGCGACCGCTACGGCGACCGCGAGGAACGCAGAGGTTTCGGTGATTTCGCCGAGCGTCCGCCTCGCGAGGAGCTCGGACCGTCTCGCGCGGACGAGAGCGAGAGCTGGAGCAGAGACAGAAAGCAACTTCCCGAGCGTGATTCGCGGTACGAAGACCGAGCGCCGCAAGTGGATAGAGATTGGGGTTCGTTGCGCAACCGTACCGCCGCGGCGCAACCACCGGCGGATGATAGATACGCCCCGCAGGGCGAGCGTCCGAAGTTGCAGCTCAAGCCACGGTCGGAATCCGCGTCGACGAACGCGAGCTCGGGTTCGAGCTCGCTCTTCGGCGGCGCCAAGCCCGTGGATGTCAAGTACGTCGAGGACAAGCCTCGCGAAGCCATTCCCGCGCGAAGCGAGGAACGCCCGGCCGAGCGCCGCCAATACGAAGAACCGAAGGACTCCGACGGCGATCGATGGGGACGCAAGCCCTCGTTCAACGCTCGCAAGGAGGACGATCTTCGCGAGGCGACGCCCGAGGAACGCGCGGCGAGACCCAAGCTCAGTCTCCAAAAGCGGTCCACCGACGCCCCCGTCGGCGCGGCGCAGACGCAGAGCTCCCTCTTCGGTGGCGCTCGTCCGCGCGAGGAGGCGCTCAAAGAAGCCGGTCGCGATTGGCAGGCTGAAGATTTGAAGCGCTCCGTCGGCGCCGTCAAGCGCAAGGAATTCAAGGAGGAAAAGGAACTCAAGGCTAAGATTCAAGCCGCCAAGGACGCCGGCGAGGACGTCTCCGCCCTCGAGCTCGAGCTCACAAAACTCTCCCTCCAATTGGACGACAAGATCCGCTTCGCCAAACCCAAACCACACGACGCCAAGGACGCCGAGGCCGCCGCCGCGCCCGCCGCCGCCGCGCCCGCCGCCCCGTCGGCGCGCGCGCCCAAAACCGCCGACGCGCCCGCGCCCGTCGCCGCCAAAAACGTCTTCGACGCCCTCGCCGACGAACTCAACGCGTGACGCGACCGTTCGTTTCGAAAATGTAATACGAAACCATCCTTCGTACGGCGCGAAAGACCGCCTCCGCGTCGACGCGAAAGTCTCCAGGTGGGCACTTTTGACCGCGCGCGCCATTGCGCGTCGTCATGTTTCGAAAACTGTTTGGATACGCGCGCGCGTCCACGAGCGCGTCGAGCGCGAGCGACGGCGCGAGGGGCGGGACGACGCCGATCGATGCGATCGATAAGATCAAGACGGTGCGCGACGCGACGCGAGACGAGGGAATGCGCGGACGAATGCGTGCATGATTGCGCGATTTTGATGATTCGAGAATCTCGAATGAATGGAATGAAATCGACGCGTCGATGGATGTCTCGACGCGCCGAGTCTCGTCGACGCGCGCGTGGTGCGATGTCGCGCGTGGACTGACCGATCGGAACGATCGATCGACTCGAACGACGACGCAGACGCTGGAGATGTTGGAAAAGAAGGAGGCGCTCATGGGCAAGAAGATCGCCGAGGAGCTCGCGCGCGCGCGCGAGGCGAATCGTCAGGGAAATAAGCGACGCGCGATTCATCATCTGAAGAAGAAGAAGATGTACGAGGCGCAGTTGGACGCGTTGGCGACGTCGCAGTTGAAATTACAGGAACAAGTCATCATGTTGGAGGGCTCCAAGGCGACGAGCGAGACGTACGGGGCGCTTCGAAGCGGCGCGGACGCCATGCGAAGAATGGCGAAAGAGACGAAGATCGAGGACGTGGACGCGACGATGGACGTGATCAATGAACAGACGGATCAGATGCGACAGGTGCAGGAGGCGCTGGGACAACCGGTGGGATTCGCGGCGGAGCTGGACGAGGACGAGTTGGAGGAGGAGTTGAAGGAACTGGACGCGTTGGAGGTGGAGGACAGTCTGCTCGATCGCGAGTTGGCCAAGGAATTGGAGGAGGAACCGGCGATGCCGAGCGTGCCCTTACCGTCCGTGCCGGTCGCGCCCGCGGCGGTTTCCTCGACGCCGGAGGACGAAGAGGCGGAGCTCAAGGCGTTGCAAGCCGAGATGGAACTTCTCTGACGCGTCGTCGACGAGTCTTCGACGTCCTCGCTCGCGCGACAGTCACTCGACTCTCGCGTCACTCTGTTGTAGCACGAACGTATTCTCTTTAGTCATCACGCACTGGTCCAATCTCGCTCGTTCGCTCGCTCGCTCGCTCGTCGTCTCGTCCGCGCGGTTTCCTCGCCGGCGCCCAACCGTCGCGTTCGCACATCGCGGCGTTCGCGCGCGCGTCTCGCCTCGACCCGCGTCTCCGTCATGGACGCGGACGGTAAAAAGTGCGTCTCGCGCGTCGACGTCGTCCTCTCTCTCGCGCGCGTCCGTCTCGACGCGCGTTTTCCTCGCGCCCAGGTGGCCCGTTTTAAAGTTTAAATCAATCCGACGACTGACGCCGCGCTCGCGCGCGCGACGCAGGTGGGAATTCACGGCGCCCAAGTATTGCGATTTCGACGCCGATCCGGACGTCGCGGACGCGGGGGCGGAGTCGTATTTCGAGAGCGCGGCGCCTCGGGCGTTGGCGACGCCGCGCGGGACGCGCGTGCGCGCGGGCGCCTCGGCGAGCGGGTGTAAAGCGCAGGCGATGTCCACGGACGCGGCGTCGACGTTCATGAATGATCCCGAGAATAGAGGCGTGAACGGTGACGTCGATAGGACGTCGCCGAGGGAGGGAGCGAAGGGCGAGAGCGCGGAGGGGAAGACGCCGCGGAGGACGCCGAGGCGGTTGGGCGCGCCGAGACGAGAGACGTCGGCGCGCGGGTCGGCGAATGGGTCGAAGACGCCGGTGAGCGCGAGCGAGAGGACGCCGGTGCGACGGTCGCCGAGATTGGCCGCCATGCTCGCCGCATCGAGCGAGAAGAAGAGCGAGGATTCGTCGGCGAAGAGAGGGACGACGCCGAGGACGGCGAGGAAGAGTCGCTTTGCGTCTCAGACGCCGGCGAAGCGCATCTTGAAGACGCCGCATCCGATCGTGCCCCGCGCGGCGGTGATCGCGAAACATAAAGAAACATTGAAGCGAGCGTCGAAGAGCGAGGCGGGACGGGTGAAGAAGGCGGTCACCGCGGCGTCTCGGTATCGCCAGAGCGCAAAGAAGACGGAACCCGCGGCGGAAAAGTTTAGATCGCGCAAGGAGAAATTACGCGCGTTCGAGATCGGTGGGCGCACGACGGATTACGAGGATTTGACGCAAATTCCCGCCTCGACGACGACGACGCGAGCGGTGAGCCCCAAGTTTACCAGAACGCGCATGAAGCAGAAAATTTTAACCACGGAGGAGCGCGAACTATTGGAGATTCAAAACCAAAAAGCCGCCATGGAGAAGGAGAAGCAGCGTCGTCGGGCGAGCTCGTACGCGCCGCCTTACACGACGATTAAATCCAAAGTGACGCGTTCGCTCACGTCGAGGCGCATCAGCGCCGTGAATCCGGCGCCGACGCCGACGGTGGACGACGTCTCCTCCGCGATGAGACGCACTCGATCTCGGCGCACGTCCGCACCGTCGGTGAACGCCGCCGTCGCGGACCAAACGCCCGCCAATACGCGCAAGCGTAAACGCATCTCCATCACGGGCGCCGTGCTCACGGAGATCGCACCGTTCAATCTGACGACGGAGAAGAGAGGCGCGTATCATCAACGCAAGTTCGCGCGCACGCGTCGAGAAGAAGAGGAGCGCGAGAACGTCGCGAGACCCGCGTTTCGAGCGAAACCCGTGCCCGCTGAGCAACAGGCGGGCGTCTCGATCACGCGCGCGCAGCTCGCGGCGATGCTTAGACGAGGGAGCGGAATGAGTCGGTAGTTTATGTAATGTAACGGAATGTTGCGGAAAAGACGAGAGAAGAGTGAAAAATTTGATTTTTATTGCATCATTCTAAGCAAACAACCTCGGCTAAAAATCCGCCGCCGGCGGAAAATCGTTCATCAGTTCCCAAAGAGTGACGGCACTCGAACTGAGAAAGGCGACGACGTTTAGTCGACTTCCTCAATCTTCGGGCCAGAGGAGGCGCCACCGGCGTCTTCAGCACCCGCACCACCCATGTCAGCGCCCGGAGGGGCACCGCCAGCGTTTTGGTACATCTTGCTGATGATCGGGTTGCACACACCCTCCAACTCCTTGAGCTTGTCCTCGAACTCATCAACCTCGGCGGTTTGGTTACCGTCCAACCAAGTGATCGCGGCCTCGACGGCGTCTTCGATCGTCTTCTTGTCTTCCGGATCCAACTTGCCACCAACGTTCGCGTCGCTCATGGTGTTGCGCATGTTGTACGCGTAGTTCTCGACGGCGTTCTTGGCTTCAATCTTCTTCTTGTGCTCCTCATCCTCAGCCTTGTACTTCTCGGCGTCTTGAACCATGCGCTCGATGTCTTCCTTGCTCAAGCGACCCTTGTCGTTGGTGATGGTAATCTTGTTCTTTTGGCCAGAGCCCTTGTCTTCGGCGGACACGTTGAGAATACCGTTGGCGTCGATGTCGAAGCACACGTTAATTTGCGGAACACCGCGCGGGGCCGGTGGGATGCCGGAGAGTTCGAACTTGCCCAACAAGTGGTTGTCGCGAGTGCGAGAACGCTCGCCTTCAAAGACTTGGATCAACACACCCGGCTGGTTGTCGGAGTAGGTGGAGAACACTTGTTCCTTCTTGGTCGGGATGGTGGTGTTGCGCGGGATGAGCACGGTCATGACGCCGCCGACGGTTTCGAGACCCATAGAAAGCGGGGAAACGTCGAGCAAGAGCAAGTCTTGAACCTTTTCGTTGCCTTCGCCGGACAAAATCGCGGCTTGGACGGCGGCACCGTACGCGACGGCTTCATCCGGGTTGATGGACTTGCACAAGTCCTTGCCGTTGAAGAAGTCGGACAAGAGCTGTTGCACCTTCGGGATACGGGTGGAACCACCGACGAGGACGACTTCGTGGACGGAGGACTTGTCCATCTTCGCGTCGCGAAGGGTCTTTTCGACCGGGTCCATGCACTTACGGAACAAGTCCATGCAGAGTTCTTCGAAGCGAGCACGGGTGATGGAGGTGTAGAAGTCAACGCCCTCGAAGAGAGAGTCGATTTCGATGGACGTTTGCGCCGTGGAAGACAAGGTGCGCTTCGCGCGTTCGCACGCCGTGCGGAGACGACGGAGCGCCTTGGCGTTGCCGGTGATGTCCTTCTTGTTCTTGCGCTTGAATTCAGCGATGAAGTGTTGCAACAAGCGAGCGTCGAAATCTTCACCACCCAAGTGCGTGTCGCCAGCCGTCGCCTTGACTTCAAAGATGCCCTCTTCGATGGTCAACAAGGACACATCAAAGGTACCACCACCGAGATCGAAAATCAAAACGTTCTTCTCCGCACCGTTGGAATCGTTTCTCTTGTCCAAACCGTACGCGATGGCCGCGGCCGTGGGCTCGTTGATGATGCGCAAGCAGTTCAAGCCCGCGATGACGGCGGCGTCCTTGGTCGCTTGACGCTGAGAGTCGTTAAAGTACGCCGGCACGGTGACGACGGCGTTCTTCACGTCCTTACCCAGGTACGCTCCCGCAATTTCTTTCATCTTGACCAAAACCATGGAAGAGATCTCCTCCGCGGAGAACTTCTTCGCTTCGCCGTGAAACTCGACGCAAATCATCGGCTTGTCCGCGTCGCCCGCCTCGACGGTGAACGACCAATCCTTGATGTCCGCTTGCACCGCCGGTTCGGAGTACTTACGACCGATCAAACGCTTGGCGTCGAAAACGGTGTTCTTCGGGTTCATCGCCGTCTACATCGCGAGTAAAAATCGCACACCAGTCAGTCTCTCATCCCATCATTCTCCGATCTTCTTTTTCCTTCTTTCCGAGACAAAACTGCGGGCACACATCGACGAATCACAATTCAAGAATGAGTCCCATCACGTACCTGGTTCTTCGCCGAGTCCCCGATGAGACGCTCGCTGTCGGTGAAGGCGACGTACGACGGCGTCGTGCGGTTACCCATGTCGTTGGCGATGATCTCGACCCTGCGCGAGAGAAAACAAGCATATCAAAATTCCTCACTCGTCAGTCCTCGTCATCCTCGTCGTCGTCCATCGCGCGCGTCATCATCCCCATCATCGCGTTTCCCGCGCTCGGTCGCGATGAGATCTCGCGCGGTCGCCGCCGAAACGCCGCGCGCGTCGCCACCTCGACCCTCGACCCCTCGACGACCGACCGAACGAACGAAAAACACACACAAAAAAAACACGCTTATCGCGCGTTCCCTCGCGCGCGTCCCGCGTCGCATCACCGCCGACCACCGCGCGTCCATCGTCGCTCTCGCCGCCATTCGCATCATCGCGTGCATCATCGATCGCCACCGGGGTGAAGAAAAACGCCCCCCGATCCATCCATCGCGCGCGAAACTCGAACGCACCGATCGTGTTGCCAGACACCGACGCACGAATACGTCGTGCCGAGATCGATCCCGATCGCGGGACCTTCAGCCTTACTCATGATGACTCGAGATGCGCGTTCGTGTCGCGGAGTCGTGAAATGTCGTCGCGGCGCTCGGGTCGAGGGCGTTTCGCGTCGAAAGAAGCTTTTCGAAGGCTTTCGAATCGCGGGCGGGGGGGGTATGTGACGAGTCATCACTCGTCGATGGATGGACGCGTGCCGCGGTCGTTTTCGTGTTTTCGTGCGTGCGTGCGTTTTATGGATGATTTGATGGTGTGTTCTATGGGGATTTTTCTGGGTATTGGATCGGTGGGTGATGACTCCTCGCGAGTCCCTCCGCGACTGGATGGATGCATGCATGAAATGCACGCGTGCATCCATGGCTCGAATGCGCGCGCGCGCGGCATCCATCGTCGGTCGTGGAACGGTCGTGCGCTCGAGTCGTTCGTTCGATGCGCGCGCGCGCGCTCGAATCTCTCCTGAGCACGGTGGCCCCGTTCGAACGACCGAAACAATGGCTCGAACAGTACCCCACGACGCCGCCGCTCGCCGCGGGCATTCTCTCGCGCGCGCGAGAGAGAGGGGACGTCGAGGGGCGAGTGATCTGTGATCTCGGGTGCGGATGCGGGATGTTGACCGTGGCGGCGATTTTGTGCGACGCGGGGGCGGTGGTCGGGGTGGACGTGGACGAGGACGCGCTCGAGACGTGTCGAATGAATTTGGAGAGTTTCGACCCGGCGATGGAGGCGGAGCTCGCGCGCGCGGACGTCGCGGTCGGGGTGTCGACGAGGAGACGCGCGACGAGGGAGGATGAGGAGGGTGAGGGTGAGGAGGATGACGCGGGGAGGGCGACGTCGAGGTCGACGTCGGTGGGGAAGACGGATCGTCGACCGCCGTCGCGGCTTCGGTGCGACACGGTGGTGATGAATCCGCCCTTCGGGACGAGACGCGCGGGCGCGGACGTGGCGTTCCTTCGCGCGGCGTTTAGAATCGCCACGGGAGCGATATACAGTCTACACAAGACGAGCACTCGGGCGCACATAGAAAAAGTGGCGATGACCAAGTTTCACGCGCGCGAGGCCGAGGTGTTGGCGCGGTTACGGTACGACTTGCCGGCGACGTACGCCCATCACAGGGAAAAGTCGGTGGAAATCGCGGTCGATCTGTGGCGATTCGTGCCGAGCGAGCGATCGGCGTTCATCGAGGACGACGATGACGACGGTGAGGTCGACGCGCTCGCGCGCGATGTCTCGCGTAAGGCTCGCGTCGGCGGCGGTCGAGGACGCGGCGGCGGTCGAGGGCGCGGCGGCGGGAGACGGAGCAAGCGATGAAGAGTAGAAAAAAACTGTACCAGTAGCGTAGTGTAATCTATTGCCTAGACAACGTAAGAATGATGTGCAAAGTCGATGTGGAAGATCTTTTTACAATTTTGACCGTTGATCGACGAGTAGGAAGGTAAGAAGAATGGTTGGCGGTCTTTCGTCCGCTCGGAGCGCCGACGAGCGACGTCGACGCTCTCTGGCGGCGTTTTAAACGTCGCCGCGCGCCACGGCGTTGGAGCTAAATGCTACGGATGGTCGATACGCGACTACGCCTGCGTAGGCTGGATGCGCAAGCGTTCCATTTGCGATTCCTTCGGCAGCTTCACCTTGTCCGCCAATCGAAGAAACTTGAGCAACGAAATCATCATCCACGTCATGTCAAGCTGCCACCACTTCAAGCCGTGACGAGCGCTAAATTCGAACGCGTGGTGGTTGTTGTGCCAACCCTCACCGTACGCCAAGATACCTATGAGCAAGTTATTACGGGACAAATCACCCGTGTTAAACTCTTGCGAACCCCAGCAGTGCGCCACCGAGTTCACCGCCCACGTGATGTGCCACACCCACACGGTGCGCACGCAGAAACCCCACACGAGCCACGGCAAACCACCGAGGGCGTAGAGCGCGGCGGCGGAGGCGGCGATGTGCCACATGTACGTCTTCTCCATGAATCGGTAAAACGGCTGCGCCGCGAGCTCGGCGGCGTTGGAACGATCCCCGACGCGTTCGATGGTCGCCTCGTTATCCAACAACCACCCGGCGTGGGACCACCAAAATCCTTCGTACGGCGTGTGCGGATCCTTGGGGGTGTCGCAGTGTTGATGGTGGTATCGATGACTCGACGCCCACTCCAACGGATCGCCTTGCATCGCCAACGCGCCGCAGTACGCCAAGACGTACTCGAGCCACTTGGGCGTGCGGAACGACTTGTGGGCGATTTGTCTGTGATAGCTCAGCGTGATGCCGAGACAACCGGTGATGAAGTACATGGCCAAGAAGCACTTGAAAGCGCCCCAGGTGAAGGTAAACGGAGCGAGCAAACACCCGAGATGCATAGCACCGATGAAACTCACGTACGTGACGTCGGTGGGGATCCATTTTCGGAGAAACGCGTTGCGCTTTGGACTCGCCAGAATATCCGAAAACAGCACCTTGTGCGTCGGCTTGACGCCCGCCCACGCACCCTTCGCCGCCGCCGCCCCCTCATTATTCACCGCGCTCCACAACTCACGCGCCCGATCGACGCCCGCCTCACCGAGTCGTTTCCACACGACCTCATCATCGCTCTCGTCGCCGAGTCCGATGACGCCCGGCGACGTCACCGCGCGCGTCCTCGTCGACTTGCCGACCTCCGCGCGTCGAACCGCGCGCGGTTTCCCTGTCGTGCCTATTCACACGACGCACACGTCAGTCATCGATGCACACACACCGCACATCACGCGGTTCCCTCGCGTCCTCGCGCCTCCCTCGCGCTCGTCCTCGCGCTCCGCCCGCGCGATCGTCGCCAGGCTCGGCGAGACGCCGAGATCCCGACGCGCGCATCCATCCGTGCCCCCTCGCGTCTCTCCCGCGTCACGGATCCCTCGCGCGCGCGTTCCATCGACGCGACGCATTCGCGCGGGTGCGTTCCGACGCCTCGCGCGAGCAGAGTCCCGTCCATCTCTCGCGCGCGCGAAGATTCCCGCGCGTCATCGTCACCCTCGTTCGAACGCGATGGATGCGCACGATTCGCGCGCGCGCCGTCGAACGGGATCGAACGCGAACGCGCGACGTACCTCGAGCGATGCGCGAAAAGTCCGCGCGCGCGCTCATCCGCGCGATCGTCGTCGTCGACGCCATGCTCGCCGTCGTGCGCGCGTGTGCCGACGGGCGCGAATGGGCGCGAGACGACGTGGCGATGAAGACGACCGTCTCACTGTTTACGCACACGAATGTATGTGGATGACGTCCATCGTCGTTTTTATCTCGGACGTGTGGAATATACTATCGTCGTATATATGCTTTCTGTAGAGAAGGACGTACGCACACGCGGGGCGAATCCGCATGGATAATGCGTGGATGACGCGGTCGGTGGTCGGTGGGTGGGACGAGTCGTGACTCGTGGATGCGTCCTCGGATGGAGACGGGCGACGCCGGAGGCGCGCGGGACGCGCGCGCGAGGGTGCGGTGCGGTGGTCGTGATTTGTGGTTTTCGTGTGCGCGCGCGTTCGGTGTCGTTCGGTGTCGTTCGTGCGTTCGTTCGTCGCGGCGAGGATGGACGCGCGCGGCTGACTGTCTAATGTGAGTATTAATTCTGTTCGAGTCTCGACGGGGCGTGTTTCATGTAGGCTTGGGCGTACAGCGCGCCGAAAACCATGAGCACGCCCGACCACTGTTGCCAGGTGAGGGGGTGGAGGAAGATGAGACAACTGAGTAAGATGCTGATGAGCTGACGCGTCGTCATTATGGCGGCGAAAAGAAGCGCTCCGAACTCTTTGATGGTGTAGAGAATGCACAGTTGTCCGAACATGGAGCTCAGGGAGAGGGTGACGATGTCGGTGAAGACGGCGGGGTGGCGGGAGATGAATTCGAGGGCTTCGAAGATGGCGCCGTCGGTGACGAGCCACGAGAGCGAGAGCGTCGCGGAGACGCCGTTGACGTAGAGCATCTGATTGTACGTCTCCATCTGGTACCCTCGGAAGAGTTTATCCTGGAACGTGCTCGTGAAACCATCGAAACCTAAGTAACCTAACATGAGAAGTAATCCCTTGAAGCTCGTATTGGAGGATTTCACGCTGTGCTTGTGCGTTAAATTTCCGTAGAGTCCAAAAATCGTACACCCGAGCGTCACGCACGCCGCGATGGCGCAATCCATCAGTGTGTACGTCTTCTGATTGATGAAATATCCCCAAATCATCACCGGAATCATCTTTGCGCACTTACCGAGCGTTTGTACCGGGAACGAGACGTATCGCAGCGCCTCGTATTGACACGTCGTCGCCAAGACGTTGGACGCGCTCACGCACGCGTACTTCCAGAGCGGCGCCGCCGGTTTCACCATCCCCTTCGTGTACGACAGGATCGCCACCGCGAGAGACGCGGATAAGATCCGGTTGCTCAACACGAGAAACACGCTGTACTTGAAATATTCCGCCTCGTCTCCGTACGGGCTCGTCATGATCCGCTCCTGTAAAATCCCGTACACGATGGGACTTCCCACGACGCCCGCCGCGCACAGCGCGATGCGCGCCATGGGCGACATCGCCGCGGACATCGGTTTCTTCGCGCCGAGCCCGCCGTCCATGATGGACACTCGACGTCGGCGCCACCGAGGCGCGAAGTCTGGGAAACTCCGGTCCGTGGGGACGAGTCGGGAACCTCGGGACGCCGGGACGGGACGCGACTGCTCGCGGCGACGACGCGTGCGCGCATCTAACGATGATGGATTGAATGAATGACGTGAACTAAATCTTCTCGCCCCACATGGCGTCGTATCGCGCTCGACCTTCGCGAAGTTGGCGCTCGGATTCGTCGGCGACGACGCTCAGAGCGTGACACGAGGCGTCTCGAGCCAAGCCTCGGCGACACACCTTGAGCGCCTCGGCGTATTGACCCATGGCGTTGAGCGCGGCGGCTTCACGGGCGTAATATTTGCCCACCTCGGGAGCGAGGCGCACGGCGGTCTTCGCGTCGGCCAAGGCGTCTTCGACGGCGCCGGCGCCGAGACGCGCCGCGCTTCGATTGCTAAAGAGCACGGCGTTCGCGCGATCTAAACGAATCGCCATCGAGTACGACTTTATCGCCGCGTCGTAATCGCCCTTGGCGAAGTGCTCGTTTCCGCGCTCTTTTGCTTTTGCGAGCGCGGAAACGGACTTATCGACGACGGTTTCGTCGTCTCGGTCGGCGCTCGGCGTCTTCGCCGCCGCGCTCCGAAACAGAGGGCGCTCTCTTTCGCGCGCTCGAGAGACGCGCACCGGAAGCGCGTCGACGATCTCTCGAGCCTTTTGAACGATTTCCGATTTTTCGGTGAGCCCTCGACACGACGGATCGCTCGACGCGCGCGCGTCGACGACGCGTTTCGCGAGTTTCGTCGAACACGCGCCGTCTCGCGCGAATTCGTCGCGAAGAGCCTCGAGCGCGGGCGCCGTTCGAAGAAACTCGACGAGGTCGTCGCGCTTCGCATGCGCCGCGACATCCGACGGCGTTTCGTCCACGCTATTCAACACATCCATCCGCGCGCCGCACTCGTGCGCGAGAACGCGCAACGTCTCGAGCGCGCCGGCGCCCGCCGCCGAGTGCGCCGCCGTACCGTTTCCGTTATTCGCGACGTTTGGATCTATGCCGCACTCGTAGAGCCAACGTACGCACGCCGCGTGTCCTTTCGCCGCCGCCCAGTGTAACGCCGTGTTCCCGGAGAAACCGTAACTCGTGCCGACGCCTTGCGAAAACAAGACGTCTTCGTTTTCGGCGAAGAGCGCGCGCATCGCGTCTAAATCTCCCGACTTGGCCGCGTCGAGCCATCGTCTCTGAATCTCTCTCTCTAAGACGACGACGCGTCGATCGTCGTCATCATTATCGTCGTCGTCGTCGTCGTCGTCGCGCTCCGACTCCTCTTCGACGACCGGGAGAACCGCCTCCGTCGCGGATTCGAGACTCGGTTCGCACGGGGCGCAAAAAATCGCAGCTCGTTCCGGATCGCCGCCGAGTGCGACGATGAGCGCCTCACCGCGCTGCATTCGAACTGCCGCATCGCACGGCGTCTCTCCTATCTCATCCACAGCGTCCACGCTCGCGCCCAAGGAGAGGAGCAATGACACGCACTGCTCCCGTCCGTTGGCGGCGGCGGCGTGCAACGCGGTGCCGCCGCACGCGTTCGGAAAATCCACCTCGTACCCGCGTTCGTCGACGAGCCACGCCAAGACGTCCGCGTGTCCCTTTGCCGCGGCCCAATGCGCGGCGGTGTGTCCCAACCCGCTCGAGCGCGCGTGGAGGAGCGATTCATCCTCTCGTAACATGTCTCGAAGCGCGTCGGCGTCGCCCGACTTGGCGGCGGCGAACCATCGCGAGAGACTCGTCGGCGACCCGTCCGAATCGCTGAATAACGGGCGTTGACCGACGCCGAAACTCGGCGAACCGAAACTGGACGACCCGAGCTCCTCCTCCGCGCTCGAATCGAACGCATCCAGCCCGTTCATGGCTCTGCTGAAATCAAACTCCTTCATGGATTCGATGAGACGCTCGACGCCCTCATCCGCGTCGACGCCCTCGAACAAATCTTCATCGTCCAATTCTCCCGCCAACTCCTCCATGACGAACGCGCGCAGTTCCGCGTCCGTCTCCGCATCCTCCTCTTCCTCATCACCCGACTCATCGTCGCGTCTCGCCTCGGCTCGCGCCGCGAGCTCGCCCGCGAGCTCCGACAGCGCCGCCTCCCCGCGCTCGTCCAAAAACGCCCGCACCTTTGGCGGCGGCGTGAACCTCGACTCGTCGAATCGCAGTCCCTCCGGAAACGTTCCCGGCGGGAACAAAAACTTCGGAAACGGGAACGGCGGCATGCTTTGCAACTCCTCTCGCGTCGCCCCCGCGCACAGACTCGCCACCTCCGCGCCGCCGAACCGTTCTTCGAACAACGCGCGAAACGCGTCCACGTACTCGTCCACGTTCACGTCCATCTCCTCCATCGATCCACCGGCGTCGTAAAACGCTCGTCTGTTCGCGTCGCAGAGCACGCGTCGCGCCTCCGCCTCCGCTTTGAACGTCTCCGCCGTCTCCGCGGCGTCGGCGGCGCCTCGGCGTCTGTCCGGGTGACACCGAAGCGCGATGGCGCGGTACGCGGCGGTGATCTCGTCGGTCGACGCGGACGGGGAGACGCCGAGCGCGGCGTACAGGTCGGGACGGGTCGCCTCGGCCTCGGCGTCGTCGTAGAGGTCGCCGTAGATGTCGTCATCGTGATTTTGATGATGATTTTGATGACGACGCGCGCGCGCACCGCCGTCGATGTCGACGCCGGACGCGGACCGCGCGGACGTCGACGCGCTCGCGCTCGCGCCTCGAGACGCGCGATCGCGAAAATCAACGTCGGCGCCGCGAACCATGGTCGAGTCGGTCGAGGCGAGGCGAGGCGGCGACTGCGGCGACGAAGACGATGAATACTCAATTTCAATTCCTACTCGCTCGCGATTCGCGACGAGCGTCGCTCGAGAATCATACCCACGGTTTTCACGTCCTCCTTGCCGCTCGGGGTGTCGATCTGCACGCCGTGACTCGCTATGGCGTCCATGATTTTATCAAAGGATTTTTCGTCGCACTCGTAATACGCCCTGCACTTTCTCTTCGCCGGTGGATTGAGCCACGTGGTGACGTCCACGGGTGCGCTCACCTCGAACACGGCGGTGGTGAGTCGGAGAACGTCGCCGATTTCGGCGCCGGCGCGCTCGGCGTTGCTTCCGGGGACGACTTCGTCGACGTACACTTCGGCGCCGACGCCTCCGGCGACGAGCCTTTGCTGAAACACGAGTCCGAGCGGACGCTCGCTCTCGAGACACACGGCGTCGGCGTCGGTGGGGAAGGTCAGGGACACGCTCGCGGGGGATGCGCCGCCGAGATCGACGGCGAAATCGCGACGAACGACGCCGGGGACGTTCGTGGGCTCATCGGTGCCGGTGCGACGAATGAGCGCGACGTCGCCGGAGGCGGAGGCGGAGGTCGCCGTGAGCGAACGTCTCGCGCGAGATCCCAATCTCGCGTCGATGTGCGCGACCCGGGCGCACGCGAGGGCGAGGGCGGGCATGGAGGTCGAGGGGCGTCGTGTGCGGCGCGCGGCGCCGAGACTTTCGCGAACGGATAGACTCGAGAGAGGAAAGAAACTGGAAAGAAATCGTAGAGATCGATCGACAGTCTACGTCGGATGTGTGGCTATGGGTGTGTCGACGCGGGCGTGTCATCGCTGCGCGGCGGCGGCTCGAACGTGCGCAGAGACGCGCGCGCGCACTTCGCCCACGGGAAGAGGGCGAGCGTGCTCCGAGCTCCATCGTTTTTGCTCAGCCTCGAGCGCCTCGAGGGACCATCGCTGGGTCAACCGGTCGTAATTGGCGCGAGGATCGTGGTGTGGGTTGCTGGGCACGCGAAGGTCCTCGACCTCCATGGTGACGAAGGCGGTGACGGCGTCGGAGAAGAGCTCGGACATCGGATCTTCAAATTGCGGCGGAAGCGGTTTGGTGAGAAGCGGCTTGCTCGCCGGACGCTGAGGCGCGCGCGGGGGTTCTTCGCGCTCGCGCTTCATGCCTCGGGACGAATCGTACGCGGACGGCTCACCGGCGGGAGGGCCCCAACCGCCCGGTCTCTGGGGCGGGTAGGCGGCGTGCGACTGCGGACGCATCACCTGCGCGAGACTCGACTGTTGCGGCTGCGGTGGGGCGTGACCTCCGCGAGCGTACTGCGGTCTCCCGCGCGTGCCGTAGCCACCACCGTTCGACATGGCGCTTCTCGGGGGAGCGCTGGCGTTGAATCCGCCGCGACCGCCGGACATGGCGCTTCCTCGAGGCGCGCCGCTGTTGAACATGGATCTGCCGGGGGCGCCGCCGAAACGATTCAGCGCGCCACTTGAACCCGTCCGCATGCCCCAGTTCCCACCGGACCCCGAACCCGACCCAGTTCGGTGCATTTGGTGTCCCTGCGTCGGCTGTTGCTGCGGCGAGGGGCGGTCCGGTAGTTCGCCCAGTTTGCCAAAGCCGACGTATTTCACCTCGAAGTCGCGCGCCAACTTCATCAGAGGCGTGTCGTTCGCGACGCGCAAATCGCCGAGGACATCCTTCATGTACACGTTACCCGCCGTGCGCATCTCCATGATGCGAGCGACGATGACGTCTTTAAAGTGTAACATGAGTTCGGACAAGATTTTCAAAATCTTTCGAATCAGCGCGGCGTGCGCCGCCGACGCTCGCGGACCGCCCAACGTGGTGATGCACTTCTGGAAGCAGGCCATCATACCGCTGTGAACTATTTCGGCTTGTAAATTGGGGTTCATCGTCAGGGATACGGCCTCGAGAATCAAGCCGAGATCGCGCGTGGAGACTTGAGTTTTACCGTCGGCGTCGACGGGATAGCACAGGTTGAAGAGCTGCACGCACTGCGCGATGGCTTCCTTCGAACGCAAACCACCGGTCGTGGATTGCAATTCCTCCATTCTGAGATCGACTTCGCTGCGCTTCTTCGCGTCCGCCGCCATGGCACTCCACTTGCTCGCGTACGAACCAGCCGGAGGCTTGGCGCGACGAACGTTTGATCTGGCGCCGCTCGATCGAGCGGCTCGATTCTCCGTGCGCTCATCCGCCTTTCTCTGCCTCTCCAACGCGCGAATTTCTTCCGGCGGACGCCATGATTTGTTTTCAGCCTTGACGACCGTCTTCTTCGGCGTGTAGTGATCCTTCATCGCTTCGCGTCCTCGCGCCTCCTCTTCCTGAATTTTCGCCTCGTCAAGCTCGTGCATGATGGGCTCCAAGTCAGCCTCGTGTCCTTCGTCGTCCTCATCACCGTCGATGTTGTACATCTTGGCGGCTTCCGCAGCCTTGGCGCCGCCGATCCATCCGCAGCACGCGCTAGCCATGCAATAACACCTCGACGGCTTTTCCCCGAAACGCTCAAACTTGTAATCGATGGTGAGCTCCTCCCCCGCGGCGATGTCTCGAGTCGCGAAAATCCCGATGCACAGCTCCCCGCGCACCATCCACTTTTGCGTCTCACAGTTCGGCGCGCACGAGTGATTCAAAAACCTCGCCACGTTCCCTCGAACCGTCGCGTCGATGGTTTCGCTGCTCGACAGCGTCATGAAGTAATAATGGCTTCGCCCCTCCTCCTGGTACCGCTCCTTCCTCTCGTGATACGCATCCTCGTGCAAAACCTCGCCCAAATACTCCATCACGAACTCACCCGCCCCGACATCCTGTTCCGCGAACAATCCGTGCCCCTTTTTCCCCGTCCTCTTCACCGTCGCCCGCTTATACTCTCTCCTCGACAACCTCTGATTCCCGCACGCGCTCCCGCACGGACAGTGCATCGGATCGCACTCGCTCAGCACCAATCTGTTCAAACACTCCGCCCCACACCCGACGCCATCCTCGACGACGCACGAACAAACCATGATATCGTCCTCCGTCTGCGTTTTCGGCGCGCGGTGCGCGAAGACGTTTCTCTCGATTCTATACCACTCGTGCGTCTTCACCCTCGGTCGCGACCCTCCGTCCCTCCCGCTCCCGCGCGCCTTGGCGTTCGCCGCCGCCTCTTGCGCCTGCATCAACACGTCGATCTCGTGATCCTCCAGCTCTTGCGGGTCATCGCACGTGCTAAACTTTTGATCGAGATTTTGATGACAAAACCACGCGTGATTCTCTCCCAATCTCTCGGCGACGAGCTGCGGCACGCGACGCCACACCTGACACGAATCGCACTGCACCCACGCATCCGTCGTCAGCGGTCGCTCGCTGAGCAAACGCTGCAGGGTCTCGCTCATCGCGCGACGTTCGCGTCGGCGACTGCCGATGAATCTTTCACTGCATTCCAATCCATTCGAACGCATTCATCCGCACACGGCGTCGCGTCGACGGTCGCGATCGACGCGCGAGTTGGCTCGGAGGACGCGCGGGGAATATCCGCGGCGCACTCGCGCGCAAACTCGCGGCGGGAGCGACGCGCGCGGTCGCGCGAGGGTGACGAATGTCGAATCCGTTTGAAATCCCCGCGCCCGAACCGACGGTGAACGCGCCGTCGGCTCGAGCGGGGGCGAATCCGTTCGAGGCACAGGTGCGCGAGAGACGCGTAAAGGTCGCGCGGTGGCGACGCGCGACGCGAAGACGCGCGAGGGAGGACGAGGTGATCGCGGGGAAGAGATGATCGCGTCGTCTCGAGATCTTTCCTCGGCGGCGGCGGCGGCTCGGTTCGATTCGGTTCGGTTCGGCTGTCCGCGCGCGCGAACGATTTGACTGACCGAACGACCGATCGCGACGCGTTCATTCGTAGGAACATCCGGGACACGCGAGAGGGGCGAGCGCGGCGTCCTCGCACGAGGAGTTTAGTAATCCTTTCGAGTCGCCGGGTCGCGCCGCGCGCGGCGGCGGTTTCGAAGGCGAGGTGCCCTTACCGGATGTCCCTCTTCCGGGCGCGAACGCGTACGAGGCCGAGGGCGGTGGGGACGTGAATTCCACGTTCGGGGCGTACGATGTGGCGGCGAATCAGGGCGGTGAGACGGGCGTGGAGATGGGAGCGCCGGCGGCGGCGCCGCGAGGCGGGTTTCGATCGAGCGCGACGGCGGTGTTTAAGAGCGCGTTCGGTGGACGTTCGTCCAACCCGGCGCCGAGCAGGAGCGCGTTCGGTGGCGGTGGAGCGATGGACGGCGCGTCGTCCGCGTCGCTCGCGGCACAACAGCGCGATCTCGAGAGACGCGAACAAGAGGTTTTACGACGCGAGCGGGATTTGGAGGCGCGCGAGCGCGCCGTGAGAGACGCGCCGAGCGGCGGCGGCGGTTCGGGCGCTCTCAACTGGCCGTTCAAGTGGTACGCCGTCGCGTATCACAGCATCGCGGATGAGATTCCACCGAGACACAAGCGGTGCGTGACGCTGTGTTACACCGTGTACGTGTTATTCGCCGTCGCGATGTTGTTCAACTGCTTCGTCACCTTTATCAGAATTTTTCAAAAGGGTGACTTGTCATCGTTTTTGATGTCGTTCATCTACATGGTGTGCGGCATTCCGGGCGCGTGGATGCTGTGGTATAGACGCGTGTACAACACGTTCAAGTCGGACCGCGCTTTCGGGTTTTTGTGGTTCTTCTTGATGTTTTTGTTACACATCGGCTTCGTCATCTTCGCCGCCCTCGCGCCGCCGGGTTTCTTCGGCGCGCAACAGTGGGCGACGTGCGGTTTACTCAATCTTACCGAAGCGCTGAATTCGCACAAAATCATCGGTGTCATGCACGCCATCGTGATGTCGATGCTGATGGCGGACGCGGTACTCTCCGTCGTCTGCATTCGCATGGTGTACTCGTCGTTCCGCTCCGACGGACACTCGATTCAACAGGCGCGGGAGGAGGCGTATCGCGAGGGCGCGCGCGCCGCCATGACCGGCGGCATCGGGTCGGCGGCCGTATGATGACGCGGAACGACGTCGAATTGAATCGAATCGTGCATAAGTTAGATAGTTTCTTCTGGTTGCAAGGAGTTTAATGTCGTTACAGCGCTGCTAAACAAGAATTGTACGTACGCGTCCTTCTTTGGACACTAGCACGTCTTCAGATCGCTCGTCCACGACTTTTCGTAGTTCTCGACGGCGAAGTCGTATACTTTCTGTTGATGCGCCAATCCTTTCTTGATCTTCTTCATCATCTCGGTGTCAGTCATGTACGTCTCCAGACGCTCCTTGAGCCGCTTGCTCAGACGACCGTTGCTGCCGTTGGTGAACATGTGACTGGCGCGCTGTAAATCGAGATGAGCGAAATCCGGAAGCGTATGCTTCATCTTCCGCAACCCGTCCGTGAGCTTCTCGGTGAGGAGATATCGCACGCAGCCACTCTTGAGGTTGTGTATGCAACCGTCGACGTGGCACTGCGTGTCGCGCGGGTACGTCCCCGGAGAGATGAGTTGGGTCCAATCGTCCCCTTGCGTGAAGTAAAACCACTGCAATGGATTGAGCGGGCACTCACCGGCCGCTTTCCACTGCGGCACCCACATGGCACGACCTTCGGCACCTTCGAGGCACGAGTATTTGTAATGGCTCATGAAGCGCTCAAACGGGTCGCGCAAAACCATGAGATACATGCACGGCGCCTCGGTCGCCGAGCACAATCCCATGTTGTACGAACCCTTGGACATGAGACGTTGACCCTTATCGTACGCCTCGGCGAGCGTCGCCGTGGAGAATGCATTTTCCTTGGCGTGCAACGCGCGCGTGGTGGCGTAAATGTTACTCGCCGTGGCGTCGACGAGCGGCGCCGTGAGCCAACCGCCGTTGTACACCTCACGAGGACGGAACGCCTTGCCGTACTTGCTATCGATCGTGCGTTGAACGGACGCCAGCACTTCGTTAAAGTACGTCCCACCAGCCTTGGGGACGTGCACGAAATTATACAACATGGCTGTGTTTCCGCGTTGTCGAATCTTCTTCGCGTATCCATCCTTGGGCAAGAGATACGGCGCCTCGGTGTCGTTATTCGCCATACCGGTGATGAAGTGCGACTCCGGTCCGCGACGCTGTTTCGACATCGCGTGTTTCCCCTTTTCAGACAACCCGAGCGTCGCCGTCGCCTCCGCTTGCATCGCTTGATAGATGAAATACTTTTCGATATCCTCCTCCGCGCCGCGACTCTCTCGCGAGTCGCACGTCTTCGCCGGAATGGAATCCCTAAACTCTCTCCCCTCCGGAATCCTCCCCGCCGCCCACGCTCTTCGCCAGTCCGGCAACGCACGACCGAGAGCATTCGAACCGCTCGATCCCGGGACGCCCGTGGTGACGACGCACAACGCCGCCGCCGAGGCCAGCGCGACGCACGCCAACGCGCGTCTCGACGCCGACCACCCCTCGGCGCGTCGTCCCTCACCCTCACCGTCACCGTCACCACCGCGTCCGCTCGCCGTCGCGCGCGTGTCATCGGTCGCGATTCGAACGTTCTCGACGTCCGCGACGTCGTCGGTCAACAACGGCGCGCGCTCGGCGCGCGCGAGCGGCGTCATGACGGCGCGATGGGTGTTGCGAGGACGATCGAGGATGGATTCGATCGACGGCGGCGTCGGGTCGGCGCTCGACGGGGAACCGAGGCGCGGGGGCGACGCGCGACGCGCGGACGCTCGGGGTCTCGCGCGCGGGCGCTCGGACGCGAGCGTCGGCGGCGCGGTGTGACGACGAGGCGGTCGGGCGCGACCGGGGCGTGGTGGTCGTGTACGTACATAAATGTACAGTGGTGGTAGGGTTTAACGTAGTGGAGGTGGTTTGAAGACTATGTATGGTTTAAAATGACGCGGTTCGTGCTCTTCGGCGTCTCTCTCTCTCTGTCTCTCTGTCTCTCTCTCTCTCTCGCCGCGCTACCTAACAGCTCGCCGGCGCGCGAGCCCAGTTCTTATCGTAATTCGCCACGGCGTGATCGTACACCTCTTGCATCTTGGCGTGTCTGCGCTTGATGGTCTCCATGATGGTGGCGTTGGACATGTATCGTCGCAGACGCGCCAACTCGGACGCGGCGAGCTGCGGTTGCGCGTTTCGCGCGCCCCAGTTGAGGCCCACGCGAGAAAACTCTGGAAACGTCGAGCGAAGTTTCCCGATACCGTCGTGATACTTTTCGAGGATGAGGTATCGGAAGCAGTTGCTGTCCAAGTTGGTCATGGATTGCGCGGCGCGCGCGGCGACGTCCTTGGCGCCCGGCGCGAGTTGGTACGTCCAATCCAAGTTTGGACCGAGGTGATCCATGAATTCAATCGGATCGAGCGGGCAGTGTCCGAGGGCTTTCCACTCCTCCTCCCACTGCGCCTTACCCTCGGACCCTTTGAGACACGAGTACTTGTAATGACTCAGGTACCGCTGCACCGGATCGCGCAACACCGTCAGGTAGACGCACGGTCCGTCGACGGCGTCGCAAAAACCCATGCCGTATTGCCCTTTACCGAAAAAACGCGTTCCCTTGTTATACTGCGAGACGAGCGAATCTTGACCGAACCAATGCTCGGGCTGATGCGTGCGAAAGTGTTCCGCCGTGCTATACACGTTGGTCTGCGTCAAATCCACCAACGGGAGCGTGATCCACGACCCCATGGGCGGTTTGTGCAGCGGATAGGCGTATCCAAAGTGTTGACCATTCTTCTCCATCGCGTCCGTCATCATCTGCGCGAAAAACGTCCCGCCAGCCTTTGGAACGTGGACGAAGTTATAAAACAGCGCGCTCGAATTCTTCATCGCGATGTGTTTCGCCTTACCCGCCGGGGGCACGGCGTACGTCTTTCCCGCGCCGATTCTAAAACTCCAGTCGAGGATGAAATCATTGATCGACTTTTGATTCGGTCGAACGTATCGACCTCTACCCAACTTGGCCGCGTCTACGTCTTTCGCGTCGGCGGGTCCGCACGCCGCGTTTCGCACGAGATAGGAATCCGGCCACTCGCCGATGTCGACGTACCGCCCGGGCCACGGCGAGGCGAAACCCGCGCGCCGCTTTGAACAAAATTTCGGTCGTCCACCGAGCTTGGCGAGACCCTCCGCTCGAGATGTCGACGAATGTCCCCCGACCCGACGTCTCGACGCCGGACTCGCGACACCCGACGCGTTCGTCGTCCCCGCCCCGTCGACGCGTCCCGAAACCGTCGCCGCCGCGCACGCGCACGCGCCCATCGCCAGCGCCACCACCGTCGCCACTCGCGTCCCTCGACTCAACACCGATCGCCACGACAACTCCCCGGCCTCACACATCTCTCGCACCGCGCCCTCGTCCCCCCGTGCCGTCGAGTCGCGCGCGAATGCATCCGCAGCGATCGCGCGCTCGGGATCATCGTCGTCTCGCGTCAACAGCGCCTCGCGCTCACCGCGCGTCATCCCTCCGCGCCTCGCCCAGAGATCCACCGATGTCGTTTTCACCGGTTTCCGTCGTCCGCGCGCGAATTCGTGTCCGAGCGCGTCCTCGCGCGTCGCGATGTCGCGCGAGACGGTGTCATGGGTGTTACGACTCGCGCGGTCGATCGCGCGTCACTCGGCGACGTCTCCTCGTCGTCCGCGGTCGTCCTCGCGCGCGAATTCGTGACACACCGCGCGAAGGGACGATGCGCGAGCGCGACGTCGAGCGCGCGCTCGTCTCGCGCGAGACGTCGAGCGCGTACGGCGCGGAGAGGGACGCGCGAGGTGGCGCGCGAGGCGCGGATGACGACGAGGATGACGGCGCGGGGAGACGCGCGAGACGAACGTGGAGACGCACGCGCGGTGTGGGGGTGATGATTCTCGCGGTGTGCGCGTGCGCGTGCGCGAGCGCGATCGGGGGGGTCGGCAGGGGACGAGGGAGAGGGATGAAGACGCGCGCGGCGTTGGGCGCCGGCGGTTGGGAGACGCCGCGGGTGCCGGATAATTTTTTCGGGGAACGTCTGAGCGCGGACGCGCGGGCGAACGCGCCGAGTAAGGCTGAAAAGTGGAATAGAGTGTCGCTGCGCACGCGGGTGCCGAGCGTGCGGACGAGGGGTGGGAGTGGAATGCGGGCGAGGCGGGCGCCGCCGATGGGGGTCCCGGGACTTCGCGCGCACGTGACGCGCGCGCAGAGAGCGAGCGATGATGCGAGGATATTGGTGCTCACGAAACCGTTCGAGTGGGGGATGACGTATTTGCAAATCGCGAGCGTTAAGAGGTGGGCGCCGGATCTTTTGCCGCACGTGACGGTGTTGACGTACGACGACGAGACGCAAAAGGCGTGCGAGGCGCATCGAGGCGTGGATTGTTTCTTCGACGCAAACTTCGTTCGGAGGTACGGGAAGGATCCGAACGACGGTAAGGCGAGAAATGCGATGTCGTGGCGCAAGGTACACGCGGCGTTCGAGCTGCTCAAGGCGCAGATACCGGTGGTGATTTTAGATTCAGATACGGTTTTCTTGTCCGATCCCACCGAGGCGTGGTCGGCGGCGTTGGAAAAATACGACGTCGTCGTGAGTTCAGACGTCGGAAACGTGTACGAGGCGCAGGGGAACATGAACACGAAATTAGTCATCTTCCCGGCGACGACGCGAAGCGTGACGCTGTGCGAACAATGGCTCGCCGGGGAGAGTCGCTTGGTGTCCAAGGTGAATTACGGCGAGTTCCCCGAGCAGAGTTACTTCAACTACGTCCTCGTCCCGCAGTCCGCGGGCGCGTACCACATCCACGCCATGAGCACGAGCGAATCCAGTAACTTTATCACCGCCGACGCGGGCGAGGACGGCACCTTCCCCGGCGCGCACACCGTCACCGCGTCGTACTGTGGAGACGCGCGCGACAAGGAACGCTTTCTCCAACACGTCCTCGAGACCAAGCACAACGCCGAGGCCGCCCTCGGCGTCGGTCCTCGTTCCAACCCATCCATCGCCTCCACCGCCATCCCACTCTCCTCGGCGACCGATTTCGACCACGACGGATTCCCCGACGCCGAGTCCTTTCCGCACCCGGATCTCAAATGCGACCACGTCAAGCGCCGACTCGTCGCGCAGCGTCGATACGAGGTCACCTCCGATCGACACATCGTCTGGACGTGACCATCGCGCGGGGCGTTCTCGCGCATTTCTTCCGCGCGCGTCCACGATCCATAGCGTCAGTAGTGTCGTCGCTCGGTGTAAAGACACCCCCCGACGCGATAGCCAGCCCTGTGCCTCACACGAAGTGCACTTTTTCACCCATTTCGTCCCGAACATCTCCGCGCGCGACGACGCGCCGACGACATGCCCGCGCGCGCGAAACGACGCGAAGAGACGCGCGTCGCCGTCATCGGCGGCGGCGTGAGTGGACTCTCCGCCGCGTTCCTCTTACAGCGCGACGCGGAGAGGGCGAATGAAAAAGTGCGCGCTGGGGACGATGGTGATGGGGACGCGGGCGAAGCGACGCGCGCGCGCGCGCACCGCGATGTGACGCTGTTCGAGAGTTCGAGCGAACTCGGTGGACACGCGTTGACGGTGCCGTCGCCCTCGGCGGGGTGCGACGTCGATCTCGGGTTTCAAGTGTTCAACATGACGACGTATCCGCACTTGGTGGGACTCTTCGGGACGCTGGGCGTGGAGAGCGAACCGAGCGATATGTCCTTCTCTTTGTCCACGGGAAGCGTCGAGTGGGGATCGATCGGATTGCGAGGGGTGTTCGCGCAGCGTTCGAACGCGAGGAGTGGGAAGTTTCTCAACATGATTCGTGAAATTTTACGTTTCGGTCGCGAGGCGCCCGAGGTTTTAACGCCGGGACGCGAGAAAGAGTTCGAGGACGTGTCACTGGGACAGTATCTCGCGGCGAAGAAGTACTCGAGGTTTTTTCAAGAGTCGTACGTCGTGCCGATGTGCGCGGCGATCTGGAGTTGCAGCGATGACGACGCGATGGCGTTTCCGGTGCGGACGTTGGTGCGGTTTTGGGCCAACCATCACTTGTTAAACGTCGTCGAGCGTCCGAATTGGCGCGTCGTTCGCGGGCGATCCAAGGCGTACGTGGACGCGGTGGAGAAAGAATTGCGAGACGTTCGAAGGGGGACGCGCGTGTGTTCGGTCAGACGAACGCCCGACGGGTCGAAAGTCAAGGTGACGTACGCGAGAACGAACGCCAAGGGCAAGACGCGAGAGGAGTCGGAACTCTTCGATGACGTCATCTTCGCGTGTCACAGCGATCAGGCGTTGGCGTTGCTCGGTCCGTGCGCGACGCCGGCGGAGCGACGCGCGCTCGGAGACGTCAAGTACCAAGAAAACGTCGTCTATTTACACACCGACGAGACGCTCATGCCTCGCAACAGAGACGCGTGGGCGTCGTGGAATTGCCTTCGAGGCGATCGACTCGGCATCTCCGCCGACGAGGCGGCGAGCAGGAGCGTGTGCGTGACGTATTGGGTCAATTTACTACAAAACCTCGCGCCAGGGACGAAGGATTTGTTCGTCACGCTCAATCCTCCGCGCGACCCCGCGGCGGGGACGGTGGAGCACAAGGTGACGCTCGCGCATCCTTTGTTCAACAAGGCGGCCATCGCCGCGCAACGGGACATCAAATCGCTTCAAGGCAAAGACAGAATGTGGTTTTGCGGCGCGTGGTGCGGATACGGATTCCACGAGGACGGCATCAAGTCCGCGGTCGATTGCGTTGACGAAATGCTCGGAAAGTCGTCGGTGCCGTGGTCGCCGCGCGCGTGCGATCCGAAACTCTCCACGATGACGAAGATGATCTTACCCATGTTCCAGCGCGCGTGCACGGGATGGCTTCCGGCGAACAAGCGTCTGCGTATGATTCTACCGGACGGGAGCGAGCGCGTGATGAGCGGGAAGGGGGCGAACGAGAACGCCAAGACCATCACGATGACGGTGTTCAATCAAAGACTCTTCATGCAGACGATTTTACGCGCCGATATAGGTCTCGGCGAATGTTACATGAACGGTGATTTCGACGTGGATTTGATCGATTTCATGGATATGATTTGCAAGGGCCATCCCGCGGCGTCCGGCGTCGACACCGAGGATTGTAAACCGAAGATGCGGTACGATCCCGTCGGTCTTCTCACCGAGGCGGTCAACTGGGTCGGCGCGCAGATGGAGATGGCGGCGCACAAGGCGCTCAGTAACACCAAAGAGGGATCGCGTAAGAATATTGAGTATCACTACGACGCTGGGAACGATTTCTACAAGTTATTTTTGGATTCGACGATGTTTTACTCGAGCGCTATTCACGGAGACATCGACGACGCGAACATGTCGGTGGACGTCTTGAACAAGTTCACCACGTACAAACAGCGAGAGGCGCACTTGGAGCATTCGCAGTACGCGAAAATCGACGCCATGATCGCAAGAGCGGAGATCGAAAAGGGTGACCACGTGCTCGAGATTGGCTGCGGCTGGGGCATGTGCGCCATTCGCATGGCGCGAACCAAGCACTGTCGCGTCACCGGTTTGACGCTGTCCCACGAGCAACACGCGGAGGCGACGGCGCGCGTCAAGGCTGTGGGATTATCGCACTTGATCGACATCGTCATCTGCGATTACCGCGACGTGCAGGGCACGTTCGACAAGGTGATTTCGATCGAGATGCTCGAAGCCGTCGGCCACGAACACTTGCCCACGTTCTTCGGCACCGTGCACAGAGTGTTGAAACCGGGCGGACGCGCGTCGATTCAGGTCATCACGATGCCGGACGGACGATACGAATCGTACTGCAACAGCGAAAGCGACTTCATTCGCGCGTACATCTTCCCGGGCGGACACTTGCCGTCTATCGGCGCGATGACGAGCGCGGCGCCGCGCGGATTGATGCTCGCGTCGTACGACGACATCGGTCTGCACTACGCCGTGACGTTGCGCCTGTGGCGCGAACGCATGATGCATCACGCCGATAAAATTCTTGGTATGGGATACACGCGTCGATTCTTGCGCATGTTTGAGTTTTACTTTGCGTATTGCGAGGCGGCGTTCGCGAACAAGTTGATTTACGACTTGCAAATGACGTGGATCAAGTACAGCGACGACGCCACGATCAACACGCCCTCGCAGTCGGCGTTGCCGCACGCCAAAGACATCGCGATGGTCGGTGCGGTGTGCGCCGCGTTCGCGCAGCACAACCCCGCGAGCGTCGTGGAGATGTACGCATTGGCGGTGCCTCTGCTCTTGTCCTTCGCGACGGTTTTCGCGTCGACGTTCGCGGTCGCCGCGATTTCGCTCAACGTGTCCCTACCCAAGTGGAGCAAAAAAGTGAGCAAGGTGAAACTCGAGGAAGCGTCGACCGCGCACGGCACGCTCACCGAACGAACGTTGGCGCTGACCGTTCCGTTCATGCGCGCCGTCGTCTCCGCGGCGTTGGGTTTCGCGGCGTGCGCGTTCGTCGACGACACCCAAGGCGCGCGCGACGGCGCCATCGAGTGGATGCTCCCAGACACCAAGACCGGTAAGACGCGCGCCGTTCGTCTGTTGTCGGCGTTCGTCATCGTCACGCTCGGACGCATCGTCGTCGCGAGCGCGCGTCGCGACGCGCGCGTCGTCTCCAGAAACGCCCTCGCGCTCGTCGCGACGTTGGCCGCGCTTCACCGCGACGTCTTCGTCGTCACCGGCGCGTGCGCGCTCATCGTCGAGGTCTGTCACGCCACCGCGCACTTCCGCGATTTCACGCGCGTCGCCAGCGGGTTCCCACATTACGAGACGTTCGCGTACGCGGCGTCTCGCCGGCTCGCCGGCGTCGCCTTTTACCTCTTCCGGGTCATCCCCACCATCTCCGCCGCCATCGCCTGCACCGCCCACGTTCGCGCCGGATCCATCGATGCCGCATCGTCCATCGACGGCGTCCTCGCCGTCACCGCGTGCGTCCTCGCCGTCGCGGGATGCGCGCGCGCGTACGTCGCCGACGCGCAACGCGCGTCGGCGGAGCGTCTCGTGCGCGCGCGCATTCTCGAAATTTCCACCTCAGCCGACGTCTGAGCGCTCGACGTGCGCGCGCTCGACGTGCGCGCGCGCGTTCGTTTTACACGCGTCGTCCCTCTCCGTCGACGGACGCGCATCACGCATTCATCATTCTCGTTGTACAAAAGTTTCGCCGAGTCCCGAAAACTGTCCCCAACCGTCTCCGCACACATCGGCGCGATCGCCGCACCGCGCGCGACGATGACGGTCGAGAGCCCGTCCGCGCTGGCCCACGGGGTGAAACGCGTCGGGTTCCACATCCTGGGCGAGCTCATCGGGAGCGGCGGGACCTCGCGCGTGCACAAAGCGGTCGACCAGCGCACGGGAAGCGTCTGCGCCATCAAAGAGATTCCGCTTCGGGAGATGTCGCACGATCAGCTCGAGCGCATCACGAGCGAGGTGGAGCTTCTGTCGAGGTTGGAGCACCCGAACATCGTCAAGTACGAGGGAGCGACGAAGGTTGGGGACAGTCTGTACATTTTGTTGGAGTACGCGGAGAACGGTTCGTTGGCGCGCGTGGTGCATCCGAGTCGATTCGGGGCGTTTCCCGAGAGTCTGTGCGCGGTGTACGTCGCGCAGGTGTTGCGTGGATTGGCGTATCTGCACAGTCAGGGGGTGGTGCATCGAGACATCAAGGGGGCGAACATTTTGACGACGAAGGAGGGCGTCGTGAAGTTGGCCGACTTTGGCGTCGCCACCAAGGGTGGTCGTCACGCGCCCGGAGATGGATTCGGGGATCTGTTCGGCGCGGATGATGTCGGGGCGAAGGGTGCGGGCGAGGCGTCGGAAGGGGAGGAGAGCGGAGAGGGTGGGGTGATCGGCGCGACGGAGGGCGACGAGGCGGCGATGGGGACGCCGTATTGGATGGCGCCCGAGGTGATCGAGATGCGGAACGTGACCGCGGCGGCGGACATTTGGAGCGTCGGATGCACCATCATAGAGTTGTTGACGAGTTCGCCGCCGTATTTCGATTTAGATCCGATGCCCGCGTTGTTTAGGATTGTTCGGGACGAACATCCGCCGTTGCCGCCTAGAATTTCAGACGCCATGAAGGATTTCTTGTTGTTGTGTTTCAAGCGAGATCCCAAAGACAGACCGACCGCGGAGGAGCTCATGAATCACACGTGGTTGATGGACGAGCACAAGGTGCTCAGCGAGATATTACCGAAGAGTGAAGGTGCCGCGACGTCGGCGGCGGGCGAGGCGAACGGCGAAGACGTCATCGCCAAGGTGATCGATCAGATGGCCAACATCGGCGTCAACGCGCCGAACGCGAGCGCGTCGGCGAACATGTCGTCTCTCTTGAGTTCGCGAGATCGTTCGAGTTCGCACACAGATTTAGCAAACTGGATGAGAAGCGACACCGGGATGACGAAGGCGCAAATCGAACTCAACAAGTCTCTCGTCGAAAACATAGATCGTTTGCGTGACGCCTTCGAGACGTCCGCGAGCGGGGAGACGACGATCAATGAAGTGGAAATAGTGGGTGAGGAATTCATTCGCACGTTGGAAGAATCGAAGAGCGTATTGGTGACGAACGAGACACTCTTCACCATGCGCGTGTGCGGCATTCTCATGGGCGTCCTTGAAGCCGACACGTCGTCCACGCGTTTGCGCACGGTGGCGCTCGAGTGCGTCGCAGCGGCGAGCACGACGAGTCGAGACATATTGACGTCGTTCGTCACGTTGGGTGTCTTACCCAAGGCGCTCGACGTGCTGAGGAATAAAGAGTTTAACATGCGCATCAAACTCGCGGCGTTGAAACTCTGCCGGGCGACGGCAAAGGCGGGACCCGTGTTCACGCGATGTCTCGTCGCGTGCGGCGCGCTTCCCGTTTTGGTGGAGGTGCTGGATTACGGATTCAGTGGGAACGGACGCGAGCTCACCAAGCTCGCCTTGGGGGCTATTTACATCGCGGCGGAGATTGAGCGAGGCGACCAACTTCCGAAACAGCTCGGTCAAACGCTTTCGCTGACGCTCGCCAACGCCGGTCTATTCCCGAAACTCGTCGGATTACTCGGCACGACGCACACCGCGAGTCTCGAAGACGCGGCGATGAACGCCGACGACATGGACGAGACGCGAAGCGAGGGTGGATCGTCCATCTCTGGTTCCATCGGCGGCGCGAGTTCGTTCAGTCGCTCGCGCGGCGGTGGCGGCGGTGGCGGCGGCACGTCCAGCGGCGGTAAATACTATCGAGAGCTCGTCGCTGAGACGCTGTATCGAGTCGCCAAGCGCGGCGACGGATGCGTCGAGGTGTCAAAATCTTTGGTGGATGTGCGCATCATTCACGGATGTTTGGCGCACCTCAGCGTCGTCCCGCGTTCGACGGCGACGAAAATTCTCGGCTTGATTCATCTCTTATCGCAACAGACGGAAGCGTTTGACGCGTTACAGAGCGCCGGCGCCATTCCCAAGCTCGTCAAGTGCGTCGAGAGCAACTTCAAATCTGGACACGCGCAGTCGTCCGAGATCGCGCTCAGAGCGTTGCGCAACCTCTGCGCGGTGAACAAGGAGCGTCAAGAGCAAGCCGCCGTCGCCGGTTTGATCCCACTCTTGGTTCAAATCATCGATCGCGCCAAGATCGGTGAATCGGACGCGGACGACGCGTCGACCAAGGACCACGCGCCCGCGTACGTCTCCCCCTCGGTGAAGCTCGCCGTGCCCCTCCTCTGCGACATGGCGTCCACGAGTCGACGCACGCGAGAGCTCCTCGAAAAACACGGCGCCCTGGACGCGTACGTCCGTCTCATCTCCGTCAACTCCGGATGGACCCTCTCCGCTCTCAACGCCGTCGGTTCCTGGCTCGCCATCGAACCTTGGAAAGTCGAGGCTCGCCTCCTCGAATCCGACGCCGCCGAGAGCGTGCACGAGGCGTTCGAGGCATCCGTCGGCGAGGCGAGCGTCCTCGAGGCTCTCCTCGATCTCGTCTCCAAATCCCCTCGCCTGTGCCAAGCGCTCGCCAACGAGGATTTCATCCCTCCCCTCATGGACGCCATCGCGGATCCATCGACGAAGACGACGATTCGAATCACGCTTTTGAAGACGCTCGGCGTCGTGCACGAGCACGCGCAGCGCCCGAAGGAACTCATCATTCGACACGACGTCGTCGCGAGACTTCGCGCGCTCATCACCGACGACGGCGACGAGCGTCAGGCACAGGCGGTGCTCGCGCAATTGGTGAATAAAATCCTCAGCACGATGCGGTTGAACCGAGTCGTGTGACGCGCCGCCGCCGCCGCCGCCGCCGCCGCCGCCGCCGCCGCCGCCGCGGGACGGGTCTCCTTCCACACATAGGAAATTTGTACTGTACACTATAGACAACGAGTCATGACTCAAGAAATAGTCCCATCCACGTTATCCAATCCGACCGCGACCCCGCGCGCGGTCGTCGACCCCGCACACGCCCGCGCGCGTTCCCACCTCGCGCGTCGCACGCACGAGATGTCCGCCGTCGTCGCCGTGCCCCTCGCGCGCGCGCGCGCCGTCGCCCGCGCGCCTTCCGCGCGTCGAGGCGCGATGATGACGATGACTGCCGGGACGTCCGCGCGTCGTATCTCTCCGTCTCTCGCGCGCGTCGCCGCGAGAGGGAGGACGACGACGGCGCAGGGCGCGGCCGACGCGACGTATGACACGTCCGCGCACGAGCAATTGATGTCGGGACTGAAGGGCGCGGCGCTGAACGCCAAGGAGAAGAGATTTCCGAGCATGCAAGAGGTGCTGTCAAACATTCCGAAGGAGTGCTTCGAGCGAGACACGGCGAAGAGCTTGGCGTACGCGTTGACGTCGACGGCGATTACGTTGGCGTGTGGGGCGTTGGCGTACGCGTTCGTGCCGTTGCAGGCGGCGTATTGGCCGGTGTGGGTCGCGTACGCGTTCGTGACGGGAACGGCGGCGACCGGGTGCTGGGTCGCGGCGCACGAGTGCGGACACGGGGCGTTCAGCGATAATAAGACGGTTCAGGACACGGTTGGATACATTTTACACTCGCTGTTGCTCGTGCCGTACTTTTCGTGGCAGCGATCGCACGCGGTGCATCACTCGCGCACGAATCACGTCCTCGAGGGCGAGACGCACGTGCCCGCGCGACTCGGCACCGAGGACGCTAACATGGTCTTCAAGCTTCGAGGTTTGCTCGGTGAGGGACCTTTTACTTTTTTGAACCTCATCGGCGTCTTCGCGCTCGGTTGGCCCATTTACTTGCTCACCGGCGCGAGCGGCGGACCGGTTCGCGGGAAGACGAATCACTTCTTACCCTTCATGGGCGAGCAAGGCAAGCACGCGCTCTTCCCGGGTAAGTGGGCGAAAAAGGTGTGGCAGTCCGACGTCGGCGTCATCGCGGTGCTCGGCGCGCTCGCCGCGTGGGCCGCGCACAGCGGGATCGCCACCGTCATGGCGCTCTACGTCGGTCCGTACATGGTGACCAACTTTTGGCTCGTCTTGTACACGTGGTTGCAACACACCGACGTGGACGTGCCGCACTTTGAGGGCGACGATTGGAACTTGGTCAAGGGGGCGTTCATGACCATCGATCGTCCGTACGGTCCGGTGTTCGATTTCTTGCACCATCGCATCGGGAGCACGCACGTCGCGCACCACATCAACCACACCATTCCGCACTATCACGCGAAAATGGCGACCGAGGCGTTGCAAAAGGCATACCCGGATCTTTACCTCTACGATCCGACCCCGATCGCGACGGCGACGTGGCGTGTCGGGAGCAAGTGCATCGCTATCGTGAAGAAGGGCGACGAGTGGGTCTTCACGGATAAGGAGCTCGCGCGTGCGTGCTAAGCTAGATTTAAGTTAGGTGACGTGTTCAATATCAAAACAAAAACTGAGAGAACCGTGCGTTCTAATCGAGCGAGACCGAGACACCACCGTTCCCGTCATCGACCCG
>MDTE01178032.1_pt1 | contig 38009 bp, 25 predicted proteins | sample 811231 | NCBI WGS metagenome assembly MDTE01 (sample SAMN05326651, study PRJNA326480) | marine metagenome | isolation source: seawater | place: Indian Ocean: Red Sea | collected 2010 | reverse complement strand
CTATTAACCTGACTAAAGGAAGGCGATATTCATTGGCAAATTGTTCTGCCATAATCTGCTTTTGTGCAATTGCAGCATCTGCTGCTCCTCCTCTTACTGTAAAATCATCTCCACCCACAACTACTTTTCGGCCATTAATATTTCCTCTTCCCATAACAAAATTTGAAGGAGTAAAATTAACCAATTCACCTTTTTCATTGTATTCAGATTTACCAGCGATCTTTCCTATTTCATGAAAAGTATCTTTATCAAATAATAGATTTATTCTCTCTCTAACATTAAGACGATTATTATCTCTTTGACGTTTTAACTTTTCCTCGCCACCCATTTCTTCGGCTAGCTTCTCTCTCTTTTTTAACTCTTCAATATCCTTTTTCCAGCTCATAATAACTACTTTTTAAAAACCCAATTATTTAAAGGTTTCGAAATAAGAATAAGAACTAAACCGATAATAGATGATGTAATAGCAATTTTATTAAAAAGATCAGGCATTGAGTTTATGCCACTATATGTAGCTTGCCCTGATAAAAGGCCAGCGATAATAGCGCCAAGTGAAGAGGCTAAAAACCAAATACCCATCATTTGGCCAACAAATCTTTTTGGCGATAAATTTGATATTGCAGCAAGCCCAATTGGACTGAGTGTAAGTTCGCCTATAGTATGAAATAAATAGGTTAGCAATAACCATTTTGCTCCAGCCATTCCTTCTTGCATAGCAACAGTGGCTCCAGTAGCAATAAATAGAAACCCTATTGCCATGAAAATTAATCCTAAGCCAAATTTAAATGGAAGAGATGGGTCAAGCATTCTTTTGCCTAGGAATAACCACATATAAGCCATAAAAGGAGATAAAATAACAACAAGAACAGGATTTAATACTTGCAACCAACTAGCTGGATATTCCCATCCTAAGATTATTCTATCAGTGTACTCTTTCGCAAAAATATTAAAAGAGCTTCCTGCTTGATCAAATCCAGACCAGAAAAAAGCAGCACCAAAAAACAGGACTACAATTAAAACAATTTTCTTTCTTTCCTCTTCATTTAGATTTCCAAAAGAGAAAAGATACAAAAAATACATAATCGCTATGAGTAAAATTATCACTGTAAGAATATTTGCAATAGGAATCGGATCAAATGAAACATGACCAAATAAACCAAGCAAAATTATTAAAAAGAAAATCAACATAAAACTGTTAAATATTCTTAGTTCCTTTTTTTTAGTTTCGTTATTTAGTTCGATGGATGGCTTTAGCCCTACCGAACCAAGATTACTTTTCGTTAAGATAAATTGGATTAATCCAAAGGCCATTCCAATACCAGCTGCTCCAAACCCATAATGCCAACCAACATTTTCTCCAAGATAACCACAGATAAAAAAGCCAAGAACACTTCCAATATTAATTGCCATATAAAAGATTGTGAAACCTGACTCTTTTTTATTCAAATCATTTTCATATAAGCCACCTACTATTGCTGATATATTCGGCTTCAAAAGCCCAGTTCCAAGAACAACAAAAATTAAGCCTAAGTAAAATGTTTGAAGATTAGTAAATGCTAAAAGAAAATGACCAAGCATTATGACCATTCCCCCATATAATATTGCCTTTTGTTGGCCTATATGTCTATCAGCTAACCATCCACCAAGAAGCGCTACAAGATAAACACAAGCAGAATAAATACCATATATGGCACTTGCTGAGACATTATCAAACTGTAATCCACCCTCAAGGATTGATGCTGTCATAAAAAGTACCAAGATACCTCTCATGCCGTAATATGACATTCTTTCCCACATTTCGGTAAAAAATAGAGTATACAAACCTTTTGGATGTTGATTAAACATAAATTATTAATATTGCTCTTTTTTATTAAAGTATATAAACAACTTGTATAAATTTCGACTTTTTTTATTTCCAATTACTGTTTAAAGGGATGTTATAGATATGGGTAAAAATGAAAAAAAATTAAATACAGCTTTAATCATTGGTAGATGGCAACCTTGGCATAAAGGGCATAGAGAATTATTCAAGGCAGCTCTTGAAAGGGCAGAAAAAGTAGCTATTGGCGTTAGAGCAACTTTTGAAACAGATGGGAGTAATCCCTTTTCATTTAGTGAAGTTAAGAATTTTATTGATGAAGATCTAAAAGATGAATACTCAGGTAAATATGAAGTTATTGATTTACCAAATATAACAAATGTTATCTATGGAAGGGATGTTGGCTATAAAGTTGAAAAGATTTCTTTTGACGATGAGATAGAGAGTATTTCTGCAACCAAAGTAAGAAAATCTATGAATCTTACGCCTGTTGCTCATGATGTGAGTGCAGAAGAAAGGATAAAAAGATCTGGCCACAAAGGAGCGGTAATTTGGCTTACTGGCCTTTCAGGATCTGGCAAAACAACTCTTGCGAAAAATATAGAAAGGAAATTATTTGATAAGGGTTACAATATATATATGTTGGATGGTGACAATGTAAGGGATGGTCTAAATTCAAATTTGGGTTTTTCTGAAAAGGATAGAGAAGAGAATATTCGAAGAATTGGAGAGGTTGCTGCGCTTTTTGCCAGAGCAGGTTTTGTTGTTATCACAGCTTTTATATCGCCTTTCGCTAATGATAGAAAAAAAGCTTTGGATGCCTTCAACAATAATTCTCACGAGATTTATTTGTCATGTGATCTAGAAACATGTGAAAGTAGAGACCCAAAAGGTTTATATAAAAAAGCTAGAGATGGAAAAATAAGTGAGTTTACCGGTATTGACTCTCCTTATGAAGTTCCAACCTCACCAAGTCTAATTCTCGATACACAAAACAAGTCAATTGAAAGTTGTGAAAAATCACTTATTGATTTTATATTATCAAATACCTCAATTTAGAAATTTTGAGGGAATTTTATAAATTTGTTACATTTTGTTACAATTGTATAGACAAAATACTTGTACCTTGTTAACAATAAACTTGCACTTTTATACATTTGCAAATAAAAAAATGTATTAATACGATTCGTTTCGTGTTAATAATTTTTAGATAGTCTAGATATCAACAAGCCGGAGTGGAGATATGAACATTAAAACAAGAGATTTTCAACCATCATCAAATGCAAATAGCAAAAATACTGAGTTAACACTTGAGGATTATAAAAATATATTTACTCCATCAAGTGATCTTAGAAAAAACATTGGTGTATTTTCAGCAATAACACTACCTCTAATATTAGCTGCTTGCGGTGGCGGTGGCGGTGGAGGAGCTGTGAGTCCTACACCTGACTCAGGATCAGGATCAAGCTCTGGATCGGGCTCAGATTCATCGGGCTCAGATTCATCTGGTTCATCAGGAATAGAACTTGATGGGGGTTCATACGCAGCAACATCCTCTGCTGATACATTTATTGTTGATGTCAGTTTTGATGGAACAAGTGTAGTTTCACTAGATAATGATTCTATTATAACCGGTTTTGATCCTGCAAATGATTCAATTGTACTTAGAGGAAGTGGAGCCCCATCTTCTTTTGATGCTTCAGCTCTCGCTGGCTCTACTAGTGTCGAGATTTCACAATCTACAATTAATAATAATACAGTTATTTATTTTTCACCAAATAGCTCCAATGCAAGTTCATCAATAACGCTAGCAGGTGTTCTTGATGGAGATCTCTCAACTGTTTCTGTATCTGCGGAAGAGGGTTCACCGAATGATTCATCTTCATCAACTCCTGGCGGTACTGATTTATCAAGTGGTTCAGTTTCTGCAACTGATTCTCCAGACGCCTTTGTTTATGAAATAAAATTTGTAAATGGTTCGCCAGTTGCTTTAGATGGTGAAGTTGTAATAAGTGGCTTTGATGTTGATAATGATACACTAACACTTCAAGCATCTAGTGTTCCTAGTGGATTTACTAAAAGTAGTCTTTTAACAGCAGATAATGTTGATGTTACAACTAACACAATTGATAATTATACATTAATATCTTTTGCTCCTAATGCATCTGGTGCATCGGGATCTATTAAACTTGAAGGCATTGTTGATGGAGACTTATCATCTCTTAATTTAAATATATTGTCAGGCTCTGTAACATCAGGAACTGATCTTTCTTCAGGTTCAAATATTGAGCTTGGGACAACTAATTTAACAGCTCAATCCGAAGCAGAAAATTTTGTTTTTGATGCTTCATATGCATCCGATCAATTATCTGGAGTTGACGGTCCTGTTACAATTACCGGCTTTGATGTAGATAATGATAAAATCGTTGTTTTGGCTACTGATCTTCCTGTTGGTTATGATTTAGATGATTTTAAAGCATCTGCTGGAGTAGATATTCAAGCTTCGACAATAAATAATAATACAGTAATTTATTTTGCACCAAATTCTGAAGGCAGTTCAACATCATTAACGCTTGATGGTATTGTTGACGGCCAACTATCTAATGTAAATATTGTATTTACTTCATCTTTATCAGGTGAAACATCATCTGGTACAGCAACATCTTCTGATACTGGCGCTTCGTCTGAATCTACATCTACCTCAGATACAACTTCTTCTGATACTAGTTCATCTGATACTAGTTCTTCAGACACAAGCTCTTCAGACACAAGCTCTTCAGACACAAGCTCTTCAGACACAAGCTCTTCAGACACAAGCTCTTCAGACACAAGCTCAGATACATCTTCTGTTACATATAATGTGATAGATATTGCTACAGCGACTGAAGATACCGAAATCTCAGGTACTGATGGCGCCGACGAATTTAGGTATGAATTTGCAGATAGTGGATCAAGCGCGACATCATCAGAAGGTAATTTCAAAATAACAATTACAGATTTTGATACTTCTGAAGATAAAATTGTTCTAGTAAATGTTGGAGGAGAGAATCTAACTGTTGATCAATTTAAAGGTCTTGGTGGAGTTGAAATTTCAGGTAATTCATTTGATAATCAAACAAGAATTTTGTTTGATAAGGACTCAAGTGGAGGAAGTGGTGAGTTAGCTATTAATGGTATTTATGATAGTGATTTAACATCTATTACTATAGAAATCCTGGCAGATACTAATCTTTCAGCTTCTTCAAGTGGAGATATTGGTTAATTTTTTTTAAAATGGCCTTATTTATGCCATTTTTTATTAGTTAAAAGGAAAAAAAAATTTTAAAAAGGTATTTACATTAATAAAAATATGTTACAATCTGTTACAAATAAAGTAAAAACACAATTGACCTTTTTAGGAGAATTAGTTTATTTTTTGGCAAGTGATTCGAAAAGAATTACTTTTGTTAGTTACATAAGGAGAGAGAAACATGGCTACAATTAATGCATCGTCCGGATCGGACATTATCGTACCTTCAAATGATGGGGATACCTATCGAGGACTTGGAGGTGATGACACTTATATAATTTCAAACGCAGTTAGCGGGAGCGTTACTATTGTTGATACAAATGGCGCTAACGTAATACAGCTTGTAGATGGATTATCTATTGCAAGTTCTAAATTTGCGTCTGACTCTGTTCAACTGACATTATCTAATGGTGCAGTTGTAACAATTAATGGTGCAGACCAATTTACTTTCGATGTAGGCGGTAACAAAACATCCGGTACAACAGGATCATCTAACACATATGCTGAATTAGCTTCAGCAATGGGTGTATCATCCTTACCAACTGGTTCCACAATCACAGATGGAACTGGCGGTACTATTTCAGGAACTGGTGTTACTTCAGGTGCTACTTCATACTCTCTCTCAGCTAGCACTAATAGTGTAGCCGAAGGTAGTGCAATTACTTATACAATTACAGCAAATGCTGCAGCAACAGCTGATACAACATTTACATATAATGTAGCTGGTGACACAAATGGTGACACTGTTGATAAAGCCGGATCTGGTGATACTGATAGCCTTTCAGGTACAGTAACATTAGCCTCAGGCGCAACATCAGCAACATTTACTGTTACTGCATCTTCTGACACAACTGCTGAAGGTCTTGAAGGTATCAAGGTTTCAGTATTTGATTCTAGCAATGTTCTTATTGGTAGTGAAACAGCTTTAATTTCAAATAACTCAACTTTAGAAAAGACAGTAACTAACCTAACAACTCTCATTGATGAGGTTTCAGGTGGTGCTGGTACTGATGTTATTGGTGGTTCTTATGGATCAGATGGAGCTGCTGCTTCAACAACATTTGCTCCAGGTGATGTGATTGACGGCAACGGTGGTTCAGATACACTTAAACTATCTATTGCTGGAACAGGAACAGGAGCTACATCAATTACTGGTGTAACTATGAGTGACGTTGAAACAATTGAGGTTACTAACTTTGAAACATCAGCTAATGCTCAAACATTAGACGCATCCCTATTTACTGGTGTGACTTCAGCTGGTTTAACTGCTTCAAGTGCAACAGGTGATACTGTAATTACAGGCCTTGTAAATCTAGTTGATGTTAACTATAAAAATAATGCTGGTGACTTAACTGTTACATATCCTGCTACCGTTATCGCAGGTACTAACGCACAAACAATTAATTTAAATAACAACATTTCTGGTGGTACATTAACAATAGCTAATGTTGAAACTTTAACTGTTAATGCTGGTGCAGTGAAATCAACTCTAACAGCTTTAACAGCTACATCTGCTACAAGCTATGTATTTACTGGTGCATCAAAAACAACAATCACAGGTGCATTAGGTGCTTCTGTAAAAACTATTGATCTTACAGGCGCTACAGGTGGTGTTGATTTAACAGTTGCTACAACTGCAACATTAATAGTAACTGGTGGACCTGGTGATGATACTATTAACTTTGACTCATCTCTAAACTCACTTGGTGCTGATATCTTCGCAGGTGGTGATGGTAGAGATACAGTTGAGATTGATGATGCTGCTACACTTACTGCTACAGCAACAGCTGGTCTTACTGGTATTGAGGTTCTAGCTGCTGGTGCAACTGACTCAGATGTTTATGACATGGCAAAAATTGCTGGTGCTGATACATTTAGAGTACTATCAACTGCAACTGCTGATGGTACAGGTGTAACTGTTAAAAACTTACCTGCAGATAATAAAATTGAAATTCAAGGTACAGAAGGTGTTGTTGGTACGCTAGCATTAAATACTTCTGACGATACTGCGAATGTTACAATAGCAACTGCAAGTGGACTTGGTGTTATCTTACCAACTGCTGGTACGATTACATTAAATGAATTTGAAACAATCAATATTACAAGTGGTCTTACAGCTACTGATACTGATGATTTAACTTCTTCCGCTCTAAACAAAGTTACATTCTCTGGTTATGGACCTATTACAACAAATATAGCTGCTGCGGTTTTAACAGAAATCGATGCATCTGGAATGTATGGTCTAACAACTGGTTTAACAATGGAAGGTAACACTGGTGGTGTTCTTTACCCACAAACGATTACTGGATCAGACTTAATTGACACTCTAATCGGTGCTGCAGCTGCAGATACAATTCATGGTAATGGCGGTAACGATATTATCAATGGTGCCGCATCAATTGATACAATCCATGGTGGTGCAGGTAACGATGTTATTGATGGTGACGGTGGTGCTGATATTCTTTCAGGTGGCGCCGGTAATGATAGGTTCCTTGTTGATGACGACACTGACTTTATAACTCTAGCTTCTGCTGAATCAGTAGATGGTGGTGAAGGTACAGATACACTTAGAATTAGTGATAGTAATGGTACTACTATTGCTAGTACAGATCTTCATGGTCTAAAGAGTGTTGAAGTTATTCAGATGACAGGTGAAGCTGCTCTAAATATAACTTTAGACGATACATTATTTACTAATAACGGTGTATCAAACCTAACTATTCAACAAATCCAAGCTAATGGTACAGCAACTGCTGCAGGTGCGTTAACTGTTACTGCTTCTGCATTAACATCAGCAAATAGTATTACAGCTAACCTTAACCCTGGTGCTAATATTGATGATAGCATTACAGGTGGTGCTGGTGATGATACAGTTACTTACCTATCGACTACATCAGCTGCTAACGGTTTAGAAGCAACTGATACATTCACAGGTGGTAAGGGTACTGATACTCTCGCTATCACAATGGATGATACTGATATTGGTACAGCTTCTTCTTACATTTCATTAACTCTTGTAACTGGAATTGAGAAAATCACTTTAACAAATGTTGGTACAAACAGTGCTTACATTACATTAACTGATGGTCAATTCGTAACAGCTGCTACTGCTGCTGCAAGTGGTAATGGTACTACTGCTGCAATCACCGGTGTGGTTGATGGTTCAAGTTGGACTGGTTCTGGTGGTATCTTTGTTAATGCTTCAGCCGAAGACGATTCAAAAATCACTATGACTGGTGGTGCAGGTGCTGACACACTAATAGGTGGTGCTAAAGCTAACACTATTGATGGTGGTCTTGGTAATGACACTTTAAGTGGTGGTGCTGTTGTTGATACACTTATTGGTGGTGCAGGCGCTGATACATTCAACATGTCAGATGTTTCAGACTTTATTGGCCTAACAGCTGCTGAAACTCTTGATGGTGGTGCTGGTTCAGATATTCTTAAATTCTCAGAAAATGCTACAACTACTGTTGCTGCTTCTGATCTTCAAGGAATGTCAAGCGTAGAAAAAATTCAATTCGCTGGAACAGGCGCTAACACAATTACTTTATCTGATAGTGTTTATACAAATAACGGTACAACAAATTTAAAAATATATGACACTAATGCAAACGGTGCTGTTACTGTAGATGCTGCTGGTCTTTCAGCTGCGAATTCAATTAGCTACTATTCAGTTTCAACTGCTGCTACAACAGATACGATTACTGGTGGTGCTGGTGATGATCTCTTCTATTTCTATGAAGATTCAATTGCTACAGCTGATACATTAGTTGGTGGTACAGGTACTGACACATTAGCGATTAAAGCTGATGGTGGTAACTTAACTGCTGTTACGACTACAAACATGTCTAAGTTTGAAGTTATCTCATTAACAGATGATGGTATTGCAAGAGCCTTACCTATTACATTAACAGCTGGTTTCTTCCAAGGAGCTACAGGTACTGTTAGTGCTGGTACAGTAAAAGGTGTTGTAACATTCAATGGTGCTGCAGAAACATTGACACCTATGACAATTACAACAGGTATTGGTGCTGATATTATTACTGGTGGTGCTAAAGCTGATACTATCAAATCAGGTACAGGTGCTGATGTTATCGATGGTACAGGTGGTGCTGATATTATTACAATGGGTGCTGGTGCTGATGATCTTAAATATGATAACTCAAGTGCTTCCGGTGCAGTTAGTGACTCAACAGGAACTACTTATGATGTTATTACTGACTTCTTGTCAGGTACTGATGAATTTAAATTCACTGTTGATTATTCAGCTCTTAACTCAGGTGTGACTATTAATGCTACTGTTTTAACAGCAACAACTTCTAAAACACTTGCTCAAGACTCATTGTCTGGTAAGAGACTAGAAGTTATCTATAACACAACTGATGAATTAGTTTACATCAACTACAATGAAGATAACCTAATCACAACTTCTGACTGGACAATTAAAGTTAATGCTGGTGCTACAGCTGCAACAACAGTTGCATCTGCTGACTTTGACTGGACAATCACAGGTACAGCTTCTGCTGATACGATTACAACAGGTGCTGGTGATGATATTATCGATGGTGGTTCTGGTGTAGATACAATCAATGGTGGTGATGGTACTAACTCAATTAGTGATAGTGCTGGTGCTGATGTGATATACATCTCTAACTCAGGTACTGATACTGTTAATGTGTCTACTGGATCTGATGATGTTAAAATTACTTCAAAAAGTGATACACAAACATTAATTACTATTACTGATACTTCAGGTACTACACATGACTTTACAGTATCTGCTACATCACATGACCAGATTACTAACTTCTCAACAACTAATGATGACATCAAAATTACTGGTGCTTTATATACAGCTGTTGCTGTTGGTAAGACTGCACCTACGACTACACTTCTAGCTGGTTCAGGACAAACTGCTGACCTGGATGCTGGTGGTGTTATCATTGCAAACACTAACGAGAAAACAGGTAATGCTTATACAACTGATTTTGGTGATGTATCTGCTATGATTACTGCTATCAATGCTGTAACTGGTTCAGATGGTGAAGCAAATGAAGAATACGTTATCGCAATCGGTGACTCAGGAACAGTTTATGGTCTTTACTACTGGAAAGACGTTGATGGTGACGACGATATTAGCTCAGGCGATATCTTCGGTCTATTAGCTACAGTAAGTGGAGCGGTCTTAGTTGCTGCAGATATAGACGCGGCTTCTGGATCATAAGATCTAAATAACGATATAAGAAAAAGGTCGCTTTTAGCGGCCTTTTTTTTATGCTAAATATCTTCTTATGAATGTTGATTTACAAAAAGGTTTTGCACTTATAAACGATAATGATATTGAATCAGCAAAAAAATATTTTACTGATTTACTTAATATTGATAATGAAAATTCTTTAATATATTCAGGTATAGCTACTTGTTATGAATTAAGTAATGATTTTGAAAATGCTATTGAATACTTTAATAAAGCTATTAATTACGATTCAGATAATTATTTATTTTTTAATCAACTTGGAAATATTTATAAAAAAAAATTCAATATAAATAGTAATAAAGCCGACCTTTTGTCTGCTCAAACTAATTATGAAAAAACATTAGCTTTAAATAAAAATTATCTACCATGTCTTAATAATTATGGAACTACATTATTAGAGATAGGTGATTATGACAAAGCTATAGAAACTTTTTTATTTTCTTTAAAGTTAGACCCTAATAATGCGTTAGTTCTTAGTAATTTAGGTAATTGTTATACAAAAAAATCATTATTCAATGATGCAATTGAATATCATATTAAATCAGTTGAATTAGAATCGAATAATTATGCTTTATATTATAACCTAGGTCATACTCAATTATGGCTACAAGATTTTGCTGAAGCTGAAAAGAATTTATTAAAATCTATTGATTTAAATAATAATAATTACAAGGCTTATTCACTTTTAATTAATCTATACTATTTGTCCTCTAATATTGATAATGCAATGATTGCAGCTAAAAATGCTTTAAAATTAAATAAACAATATCCACCGACTTATGTTCATTTGTCTAATTGTTTAGTAGCGATTGGTAAAACTCAAGAAGCTATAGAGGCCCTAGAAATGTCATTAAAGTTGGATAATACTAATTTTGAGGCCTATTATGGCCTTGCCCAATTAAAATATTCATTTTCTGACTTTGATTTATCATATTTAAAAGATTCTTTAATTGATGTTCATATTAGCTTAGAAAGCAAAGCTTTTGCTGCTATGGCATTATGGTGCTATTACGACAACATTAAAGAATATGATAAGGGTGTTGATTATCTAAAAACTTCTAAATCATCTTTTATTCAGTACTTAAATATAAATTTAAACAATGTAATAGAGAATGAGAAATCATATTTTCAAAAAATACAATCAACCTACAATGAATTGTCAAAATTAAATTTTCTAAAAAAAGATAAGACTGAAAACTTTATGCCTATATTTATACTAGGAATGCCCAGGTCAGGAACGTCACTTTTAGAGCAAATGCTATCATCTCATTCTAAAATCCATGGCTTAGGCGAAAAAGGAATACTGCAAAATATTGTTGAAGATATTAATTATCCATTTGATATTAATAATCTTAATATTGAAAGCCTGACAGAGATTAGAAATGTTTATATAAATAGATCCAAAAACTTAATACCTAATGATAAGACTATAATTACCGATAAGCTTCCTCATAATTTTTTATATATAGGATTGATTAAGCAATTACTTCCTGAGTCAAAGATTATTCATATTCAAAGAGATAAAATGGACAATTGTTTTTCAATATATTCAAAACTTTTTGTTGGTAAAATGGATTGGCATTTTGATTGGCAGAGTACGCTTAGATATTATGAATTTTATGTCAATTTAATGAAATTCTGGAACAAGTCCTTTCCTGATAAAATTTACAGTATCCAATATGAAGATTTAATTAGTAATAGTGATGAAACTATAAATAATATATTGACCTTTTGTGATCTTGATTTTGAAAGTGAATGTTTAGATTACATTAAAAATAAGCGACCTGTTTTCACAGCCAGTGCATTAGCTGTAAGGGAAAGTCTTAATACGAAATCTATAGGAAAATGGCATAACTATAAGGACTATATCTAAATGATTGATAAAACTAATGAAATCGATAGAATATATGAACTTCTCAATTCTGATAGACTAAAAGATACAGAAGCCTTACTAAATAGTTTGTTTCAATCAAATCCTGAAGATATTGAATTATTAAACCTCAAAGGTGAACTTTTTAAAAAACTAGGAAAGTATATTGAGGCAAGAGATATCTTTATAAAAGTTAAGGAATTATCATCACCTAATATACCAATTCAAGTTTTTCTTAATCTAGCAGATGTACATATCTCTTTAAATGAATTTGATGATGCAGAATTTATCTATAATAATATTATTGCATTAAATCCAAATAATATTGCTACTTTAAATGGGTTAGGAAGGGTGTTAGTCAATAAAATGAAATACCAAGAAGCTCTTAACTATTTTAATAAAGCTTACGCTCTAGATAAAAATAATTATCAATTGTTATTTAATATTGCTTATTGTCTAAAGTTTATTGGAGAAAATAATAAATCAATTGATGTTTTTAAGAAATATCTCAATATATTAAATCTGAATGAAATAAAACCAGAACATCTTGCTTCAATATATTTAGAGATGGGTATTAATTACTTAGCAATTGAAGAATATGATAATGCTTTGGACTATATTACAAAATCAAAAGATATTAACCCTAACAATCCTCATACATTAAGTAATTTAGGCCTTGTTTATGCTAAAACTGATCGATTAGATGAAGCTGAGTCATTGTTTGTAGATACATATAACCTTGATAAAACTACTGATCAATTTGCATATAATTATTGTCATATTCTTTTGCTTAAAGGAAAAGATTACGAGGCTAAGGAAATTATAGAAAAGTTTATTTCTGAAAACCCAAAATCTTATAGAATGGCTAGGCTCATCGAGAAAATAAAATTCAATAAAAACGATATTATGTATGATTGGGTTAAGGATATTTATAATGATTCCGAAACTCCATTAAAAGTTAAAATCGAATCTGGTTTTGGCATGTTTTCTATATTAGATAAAGAACAAGAGTACGAAGAGGCCTTTGAATATTTATTTGAAGCTAATAATTTATACAATGAAATGCAAGGTTACTCATATGAAAGAATTTTAAAATTTCATGAATATTGTAAATCAATTCGATATGAGGATAATACTCATATTTCAAATCAAAAAAATTATCCAACTCCAATTTTTATTGTTGGTATGCCAAGATCAGGAACAACTTTAACTGAGCAGATCCTAGATAGTCACAGTCAAGTGCATGGGGCTGGCGAGTTAAGAGTTATTGAAGAAATTGCTAAAAAATATGAAATTAGTAATTATAGCCAAAAAGGCTTTTTAGTTGATAAAGAAACCTTAAAAAACTTCCAAGAGGACTATTTTGAAGAAATTAAGCCATTAAATATTGAAAAAAAACCCTATTTTGTTGATAAGATGCCAGGTAATTATTTATTTATATCTTTAATAAAAGCAGTATTACCTTGGTCAAAAATTATTCATTGCAAAAGAAATCCAATGGATACATGCTTATCAATTTATTCTAAAAAATTTGTTGCTGATTTTCATGCATTTTACTCTTTAGATGGATTAGCTCGAAGTTATATCAGCTACAATGACTTAATGAATTATTGGTATAATGAATTCGAAAAAGATATAATTTTTGATGTAAAATATGAAAAACTACTAGATAACCCTGAAGAGAAGGTTAGGGGGCTACTTTCTTATTTAGACCTAGAGTATGAAGATAAATGTCTAGAGTTCTACAAAAATGAGAGATTCGTCAAAACTGCGAGCAGTGTTCAAGTAAGAAAAAAACTATATAATACATCCGTTGAGAGATGGAAAAATTATGAAAAGCAGTTGAATCCACTCTATGAAGAATTAAAAAAAGCCAAAATAATGTAGAAAGATTTACTCTCCGTAGGCTTCTTGACTTAACTTTTTTATAGGGTTTAAGAAGTAAGATATAACTCTTTGTTTGTTGCCTATTATTGATACAGTTGACTGCATTCCGGATTGAATAATTACTTTATCATTTTCATTAATCATATTATCTATAACTTTTATTCTTGCAGTATAGTAAACCCTATTTGACTCTTCCTGATATGTTGTGCTGGCTGCTACTTTTTCAACCTCACCTTCAAACATGCCGTATATAGCACTATCGAAAGCTGAAAATGCGATTTTAGCTTTTTGTCCAACTTTAACTTTAGCTATATCTTTTGGTTGGACTTGGGCTTCAATAATTAAATCTTGATCTTTCGGGACTACTTCTGCAAGTAACTCTCCAGTCCCAACAACTTGACCTATTGTTGCTACATTGACAGTACTAATTTTGCCATCAACAGGCGATTTAACTTGATTGCTATTGTATCTTTTTTCAGATTCAATAAATCTCCTTCTTGCTTCTGCCAATAAAAGTCGTTCATTTATAATAGTCATTTCTGCTTCAGACCCTGATGCTAGCAGTTCCTCAAATATCCTAACTTTTCTCTCTCTTGAAGTAACTTCTTCTTTAGCTGTTTCGTAATTTATAAGGCTTTGTTCTTTATCAATTTCAAAAAGTATATCACCAGCTTTAACATCATCACTTAAATTAACTAATATTTTATCAACAACACCACCGTAAGAACTTTGGACTAATTGTATCTTTGACGCTGGAATAACAGTACCGTCAGCTCTAACAACTTGATCTGTTTTAGCTATAAAACTCCATAAAAAAAGTGTGAGGACAGTTATTATAAGTACATTTAATAATATAAAAGACCGCTTAAAACCCCTAAATTGCCCGATTTCAGTAATTTTCTCTTGATTTTCTATAGTCAAAAAATAATTCGCTACTTTTTCACCTAACTTATTGATTAAATTAAATAACTTTAACAAAAATGAAGTTATTCCTTGAAATGGTGTATCGTTATTGTTTGTATTTTTCTTAAAAGGATTTTTCATCTTATATCTTTATATCTCTGTTTTATTAACATTAGCTAAAAAATTTTCTTTTGGTAGATCATTAACAACTTTACCATCTACAATTGCTATAACCCTATCAACAAGTGATAAATCTTGCGCATTATGTGTTGCTATAATTAGTGTATAATCTGTATAAATTTCTTTTAAGTTTTTAATAAATTGTGTCATTGATGTACCATCCATAGAGCTTGTTGGCTCATCAAGGATTAATATTTTTGGTTGTTTTATTAAGGCTCTAGCTAATGTAATGCTTTTCTTTTGTCCACCTGATAAATTTCTTCCGTTTTCATCTAGAACATAATTATATCCACCCGGCAAAGAACCAATAAACTTATGAATTCCAACAATTTCACAAACTTTTTCTATATCTTCTTCGCTAGCATCATCATAACCCATCCCAATATTTTCATAAATAGTTCATGTGAAAAGTTGAATAGTTTGAGGACTGTAACCAATATTTTTTCTCATAACTTCAGGGCTAATCGACTTAATGTCATAATTATCGATAGAAATTATATTTTGTTCGACGCTATTAAATCCAACCAGGCATTTAATTAAACTTGACTTACCTGAGCCCAGAGACCCAACCAATGCAATTTTTTCTCCAGCATTGATTTCTATATTTATATCTTGGAGTATTTTTCTTTCATTTACCGACCAATTCAGGCCTTTAATTGAAATCGCACCTTCCCTAATTGAACCTTTATGCTCAAACGCATCAAACTTTTCATCTGCAGCATCTTTTGACATGAGCTCATCGATTCTTTTATAACCTGCAATAGCTGTATTAAATCTTGTAAGTAAAGCTCCAATTTGTCCTAACGGAGCTAATGCTCTTCCAGACAGAATAACACAAGCTATTAGAGCTCCCATGGATAGTTCCGCAGCAGCGATAAGAAAGACCCCATAAAAAATCATAAATGTTTGGCTAAGTTGCAAACCTGATTGAGAAAAAGTAACAGCTATATTACCTATGGTTCTAGAAATTATACTAGCTCTATTTAAATCACCAACTGATTTATGCCATTTAGTTTTCAAATATTCTCCTCCAGAAACCGTTTTGACAGTTTCAATGTTTCCTAGTAACTCTAAAAGAACACCTAATTTTCCTTGCGAAGCATTTAAATTTTTTTCAGCGTATCCTTTTATTAGTGGATGAATAGTTGCGGCAACAATAATAACAAGAGGTATAATTAATGTTGGAACAAGGGCTACCATTCCCCCTATAGCCCATAAAACCCCTACAAAAACGATCATGAAAGGAAAATCAACAAGTGTCACCATAGTTGCAGAGCCAAAAAAATCTCTTACTCCATCAAACTCTTTTACTGAAGCTGCCAATTTACTTGGTGAGTTACCTAATTTAGTTACATCATGAGAAACAAATTTCCTGAACAGTCTCTCCGCTAAATCGTCATCTAAAAGGCTTCCACCAACATCAATAAAGTAACCGCGGATCATTTTTGTAATAAAGTCAAAAACAATAACAAGAAATACACCCGCAGTTAATGCAATGAGAGAGCTTATAGCATTATTTGGTACTACTTTATCATAGACAGTCATAATGTAAAAAGCGCTAGCCAGAGCAAATAAATTAATAAATAAAGAAGCTAGAAGAACTTGGTAATATATACTTCTATATTTATAAACACTTCCCCAAAACCAATGAGACTCTTTTTTTGATTCGCTATCCATTATAAATCCATTTTAAATCTTCTAAGAAGTGAACTATTGATATGACTTAATGTTAAATCGTCAATATATAGCTGTATTTCATTATCCAGTAATCTTGTGGTATTTGAGACATCTTGAAGTATAATTTCAGATAGATTAATTCCATTAAATTCACTTAAACTCATCCTATTAATTAATATATCTTTTTGTTGTCTAGTATTTTCTACAGTACTTCTAATATCACTTATTGATTGAGAAATTGACTTTAATCTATTTTCTACTTCAGATCTTATAATGAGATAATCGCGAATTTCGCTATCAAAGTTCCATTTATATTCTTCTGCCCGAGATTTTGCAGAATTGATTTTACTTCCTCTACCGAAATCAAAAATAGGTAAACTAAATGTAACGCCACCCCTAATATCATTTTCATCAAAATCTTCATCAAAATCATATTGTATATATCTTATATTTAATCCTACTTTAGGCCTATATTCTGATCTAGCAAGATCAACATTATTTTTTTCTTGCTCATACATCATTTCAGAAATTAGTACATCGTAAGAATTTCTTTCATTGTAATCTCTTAAAACATTTCCATTCAAATCAATAAAATTTTCAAGTTTAAGATTTGGAATAAAATAAACATCTATTTTAGTATTAAAAAATCTTTCAAAGGTTTCTTTTGATCTTGATAATTGAGCGTTTATTTCTGCTTGTGAAATAAGCAGTTGATTTAAACGAATTTGTACAAGTGCCTTTTCAGTTATATTTGAGAATCCTGCTTGAATTCTACTCTCTACATTATTAAGAATTGTTTGAATTTCATTGATACTGTTATCTACTTTTTCTTGTAAAATGAAATATTTTAATAAATCTAAGAAAATTTGATTAGCCTTAATAGTAAGTTCAGATGCTTGTTTTTGTAATTCCAAATCCCCTATATGTTTTTGTTTAATAGCGCTATCAATCCTTTTGTTAATACTTCCACCAAGATAGATTGGTTGGTTTAACTCCAAGATAAAATCTGTTGCATCATCTTGTCGCTTTCTAATAGAGCTAAAATCATCAATCTTTCTGTCGATAATTTTATCATTTCGAACAGAAGAATTTAATTTTGGTAACCTCTGAAACCTCTCATACCTTAAATCAAAATTATAAGAAGATTTTCTGGCTATAAGAGAACGATAATCAGGTTGGCTAATTACAGCAATTCTAATCATATCAACATAATCTTCATATGTGATTGGTGATCCAATTATATTATAGTTATTGAAATCTATATTTTTGTTATCAGCACTTAAAATAGAATTTTGTGCCGACATAACTAATAATATCAAAATGAAAAATGCTTTCATGATTAATATCCAAAAAGTAAACTTAAATTAAATAAAAAAGACTGTTGCTTAAAAAAATTAATTTTTAGTTTTCTTATTATTCTTACCCTTTTTTCCATTGGAATCAGCATCTTTAGCTTCACCAATTTGATCTTGTAGCTTACTTTCAAGGTCTTTTGCGGCATTAACTAAACCATCAAGAATAGGTCCTACAAGGTTTGCTGGAATAAGAATTTCTCCAGAACCTATTTGTTCCCCATTTGGCTGGACTTTTAAAGTTTCAATCCGAAGTACACCATTAACTAATGTTACAGCTCCTAAATTTTCTACTAACATATTTACCTCCTTCAATAGTTTTTTATATGGTAATGTTTATAACATATTTCAAGTATATTAAATTTATTAATTAGGTTTGCTCTTATATTTTTAGTGAAAATGCTTATATTTAGAGAATGCCTATATTTAATAGTCATTGAAACCTATAAGATCAAGCTATGGAATTAGATACAAATATCAAAGTTATAGAAGAGGAGTTTAGAAAGGGAAATTTCAAAAAATGTGAAACTGATATAGTGAAATTACTTGAAATTACAAAAAAAAATAAAAAATTACTCAATTTACTTTCTTTAACTTACTTTCAATTAGGTAAATCGGATGAAGCTATAGAAATTATGAGCACTCTGATTAATGAAAACCCTTTATTTTATGAGGGGTTAGTTAATTTAGGTTTCTTTAATTTTAAATTAAGAGACTTAAAGCAAGCTGAGCATTATTTTAGAAAAGCTTTATCCATAAATAGTGAGCAAATTGAAGCCAAAACAGGTCTTTGTAATGTTATGCTTGTAACCAATGAACAAGGAAAAAGAGATTCTGAAATAGAGAAATTAATTTTAGAAGTTTTGCAAAAAGAACCACTAAATATTCCTTTTAGACAAATCGCAGGCAGATTTTATAAATCTAAAGGTCAGTGGGAGGTGGCAATTAAATTCCTTGAAAGGGTTTTAACTAAAGATCTTATTTATGATCTTTTTGAATGTATTTATGAAGTAGATAATCAGAAGGAATTAATCGATTTTATTAATTTTTGTAACAAAACTTATAGTTCTGACAAGAAATTGGCTTCATTAACTGACTATGCTTGTGATCAAAATGAAATCCTGAATCCATATAATTTTTGTCCACAGTCATTGAATTATATTAAGGAATATGAATTGTTTCATAAGGCTAGAAAAGATTCTATTTTATTTTCTTCATGCTTAAATTTAAAAGGTAATGAAGAAGAAGCTATTTTTAAAGATTTGGATTATTTAAGCCTTAAATACGATGATCAATTATTTAAAAATGATGAAGATGTAGATATAAAAGAAATTCTTAATAATCTTCTTATAAAATATATTAATGAAAATTCTGATAGAAACATCAATATGTTTGATAAATTTCCTAAAAAGTGTGAAGTAATTCTTAAAAAAGTAAATTCTAAAATGCCCTTTGAAAGGAATTACAAATCATGGGTAAGCGGCTTTTTTCTTAACCCAAAAGAAGAAAAAGAACGATTAGATATTAAGTTTAATTATTTAATTGAAGGCTTGAGCAAGAAAAAAAAGAAAATAAGAGATAAAAGTTTTAAATTAAAAAATAATAAATTATTAATATTTCCTTCATTTGTTTCTTTTGAAATATTAAATAAAGAATTGCATTATGATTTTTATCAACTAAATATTTATGAAAAAAAATAACGAGATTAATGAACGATATTCAAGAATATGACGATTTTAATAATCAGATCTCTAGAAAACTGAATGAAGAAGATTTTTTAGGGGCTTTAGAGCTGTGCGATAAAGCAGAGCAATTATTTCCTGATAAATTTGATTTTAAATTTATGTCTGGTGTCTGTCATAAAAGGCTTGACGATGATGAGAAGGCTAAAATAGCTTTTTTAGAAGCTTTAGAGTTAGAGCCTGGTTTTTTTCCATCATATGATTTTTTAACAGATATTTTAACAAATCAAGCTGAAACTATTGATATAAACTATTCCTATGAAGCATTAGAATTTCTTAATAAAGCATCTAAAATCCAGCCTGATAATAAAGAAATAACATATAAAATTGCATTAATGAATTTAACTATAGCTAACTATTCCGAAGCAATTAAGGGTTTTGAGTCTTTACATAAGTTAGATTCATATAATGCTCTATATATTACTAAACTTGCACAAGCATATAGTAGGTCTGGTAAAGCCGATAAATCAATTGAATTGATTAATAATTATCATAAAGACAACCCCGAAAGACTAGAGTTAATTTCTCAATTAGCGGTTGCGAAACATAGTAACGAAGAATTTGATGATGCTAGAGTAATCTATAATCAACTTCTAGCAAATCCAGCACTTGATGAAGCTAATGAATTTCGTTTTGCAGTAGTCAATAATTTTTGTGAATCTTTAAGAATGGAAACTGATATAAAGTATCATGAAGAATATTTGTCCTTAGTAGAAGAAAATCTTCTATTCTTTCCTGGTAGCGACATACTTCAAAAGCATTACTTAACAGCAAATATTCTTTGTGAAAATAAAGAGGTTTTTAAAAAAGAAGATTCTTTTTTAAATAGTATGTACCCTCTTGATAGAGAGGTGGCATCTTTGAACTTATATTTGAGCACAACTTATGATGAAGTTGATGTTTCGGAATTTTGTCCTAATGCTTTTGAATGTTTAGTAAGTTATAATTTATCGGATTATTCAGAGAATTATAAAGAATTAATTGATAATGCTATTACTTCTATAAAAAATCAAAGCCTTGTTTATGATCAGCCTTTTAAGACTGATGTAAACGCATATAGAACTGAATATGATTTGTGTAGAGTAGGGGATAAAGCGATTAATAACATTATAGATCTAGTCAGAATTGCCACTGTTGACTATGAAAAAGATATTAAAGCAAAAAATCAAGGGTTATTTGCTACAAATTGGCCAAAAAAAACTATATTTAAATCTTGGTCTATGATTGCAGGAAATGAGGCTTACCATGTTAAACATAATCATTGTGAGGCTTGGTATAGTGGAGTTTTGTATTTAAAAATTCCAAGTAATTTATCTGATGATGAGGGTTCTATAGTCTTTACTAGTTCCGGCTATAATTTTCCAATTTCAAGCAGAGATAAAGAAATTATTGTTAACCCTAAGGAAGGAGATGTTGTTTTCTTTCCATCACATCTTTATCATTATACGAAGCCATTCAAGGATGATGCAGAGAGGATTTGTTTGCCCTTTAATATTTGTCCTGTAAATATTTAATAATTAAATAATGTTAATCCATCCTGTTACTATATATTTTTCTCCTTGTTGAACCTCTAATCCTGAATGTGCATGTGTCCACTCAGATGGCCAAATAAGAATATTTCCTTTTTCGGGACTATATTTTTTATCAAAATATTTGAAGTAAGTCTCACCTCCATTTTCAACATCATTTAAGTAGCACATCCATGCGAAAAGACGATGATTAGTTAATAAATCTGATCTTTCACAGTGAATTTTTGCGAAATGACCTCCTTTTTGATATTTTTGAATATTAAATGATGGAATCTTAATAGTTTTAAAATCTTTTAATACTTCATAGTGTTGAATGTATTTTTTGTATGTATTTTCCAATTCTAATAAAAATTCTTTAAATATAAAAAAATCAGTATTTTCAATATCAGAGGGATGAATTGTTAAGTCTGTTGAGTTTTTTACTGATAGATCGAAACGTTCCCCGACAACTCCTTGTGAGTGGAGATCCTTTTTATCCTCAAAAAAATTTATAATCTTGTAGCATAAGTTTATATCTGCGAGTTTAGATAGCCCAATAAAGTTATCGACAGTGATGTCTCTGGATTTTTTTTCTTCAATATCTTCAAAAATATTATTATTAAATTTGTAATATCCTGTATTTTTATATTTTAATTCTAAACCTTTACTTGTATGACCAAGCATAAGATATAGGTTAGATAGGCCATCTAACAACATTCTATTATTGGGATCTAATCTCAGCCCTTTTTTATATGTTTGTTCTGCCTCATTAAATTTTGAAAAACTTATTAATAATTTAGCATAGACAGGATAGATGCTAACAAAGTTAGGTCTTAATGAATTAGAAATCTTGATATATTTCAGTGCTTTATCTCTATTGCTATTTAATAGGTGGGTCAGAGAAAGATTGTAATTTGCTAGGAAGTGTTTTGAATCTATATCAATAATTTTAGTAAAAACTTCAATTGCTTTATTAAATGATAAACTCTTTTTATATGCCAATCCAAGATTATTTAAGGCATTAATATAATTGTTATCAATGTTTACTGCTTGTTCAAGGTATTCAATTGATTTTTCATATTTATTCAAATCTAAATAAACAGATCCAAGTTCAAAAAATATATTTTTATTATCGCCAAATATTTCTAGAGCTTTCTCATAAATACTAATAGCATTTTCTAATTTATTTAAAGCTGTAAGAGATTTTGATTTAATTATATATAAAAAAACATTATCAGGCTGTTCTTTTAATTCTTTATCAGCGCCTTTAATAACTTTTTCAAATTGTTCTTCTTCAAATAATTTAATTAATTTGTCCATATTTATGGTGGGCGCGGCTGGGATTGAACCAGCGACCTCTACGATGTCAACGTAGCGCTCTCCCACTGAGCTACGCGCCCATAATTCCTCAAAAGTTATAATATTCCTATCAATATTTTTGTTTATTTGCTATTTTTTTAATAATTAACAATGATTGATAATACAAATAATCTTAAGTATCTCAATAAGAAGAAAACAATATACTTATTGGGCGGGGGTAATGAGAGCCCCCCTATATTGTTCACCAATCCACATTCCGGAAGGAACTATTCTCACTACAAAAATGATACTAGAAACGATCTAAAACAACTTAGAAAAATGGAGGATACATATATTGATATTCTGTTAAATGATCTAAGTAATAATGGTTTTAAAATATTAGCAACAACAACACCAAGAATTTTTTTAGATCTGAATCGTGATTATAGGGAAATTGATAAAAATTTATTTTTTAATTGTGATATTCAAAATATTAAGGAAACTAGAAATTTACAATCTGGATATGGTCTTTTTTTTAGTAAAAACCATAATCAAGAACCAATTTATCTAAAAAAATTAGACTGGAATTTATATAGAAAAAAAATTGATGAGGAATATTGTGTCTTTCATAATGCAATTGAAGAGTTTTTCAATTGTGAAAAACAAAAAAATAGTAATTGTTACTTAATCGATTTTCATTCAATGCCATCAAAACTAAAGGGATATGTAAAGCCTATTCCAGAAATATGTATTGGGGATAATTTTGGTAAATCATCCACAACTGATTTCAGAGAATTTATATGCAATAAATTTCAACAACAGGGATTTACTGTAGCAAAGAATGAGCCTTTTTCCGGCGGCTATATAACTCAAAATTATGGTTTACCAAACCATGGTTCTTCTTCAATTCAAATAGAAATTCGTAAAGATATATATCTAAATGAAGATAATTTAAGTCTTAATAAAAATTTTTTTGAAGTGAAAGATAAAATATATAAGATCTGTGAAGAATTAAGAGATTATATTGAATTAAATAATTCTTCTTTAAATAAAAAGAGAATTGCATAAATATGAAATTTAATGAAACAAGTAAACTTTATGACTAAATATTAGTTATTTGGAAATTAATTGATTACCTTTAGAGTTAGAGGAATAGTGATAAAATGAAAATTCACTCTGTATCATTTGAAGATAAAATGAGGATATTAGAATTTGACTTCAAAACATTACGTAATTTTGAGAAAATCAATAATGATCTTGAGAAAGATATTTTATCAAGAGGTGATGAACAAAATAAGAAAACCAATGTAAAGGCTATGATGACATCATGGCAGATGGCTGATCAATTCAAAAGTTTTCAAGATTTACTCAAGGTAATTGTTATACATGTTTTACCAAAATACGATAATTTAGAAATTGTTAGCGGTGGTAATGCTAAAATAATTGCTACAGGTATGTGGGGAGCAATTTATAGGAAAGGTGATTATACAATTGAGCATAATCATATAGGGTCTCAATATTCGTTCGTATATTATGTAAAATCCGAGAAAGATGCTGCACCAATTATTTTTACATCGCCTGGAAAAATTGAGCTAAAACCTTGTACAGGTAATTTATTGCTTTGGGATGGTCGATACAATCATATGGTGCCCGAGCATATTAGCGATAATCCTAGAATTATTGTAGCTGGAAATTTAAATTGGCAATTACCTGATAAAAGAAAATATGTCTAATAAGAACAATAAATTAAAAGATAATTTAAATTTATCAATGGACCTTAATGCTGCAGGAAAATTTTCCGAAGCCTCAATTATTCTTGAAAATTATCTAAAAGAAGAACCAAATGATTATATTGCTTTAGTAAATTTAGCTTCAAACTACAGGTGGTTAGGTAAAATAGATAAATCCATCGAAGTTTTGAAAAAGTCTATAAAAATTAAACCCAATGGAGCTGCAGCTTATAATAATATGGGTAATATTTTAGGACAATTAGGAAAGTTAGATGAGGCCGAAGATGCATATAAAAAGGCGCTTAAAATAGATAAAAATATTGAATATCTCCATGAGAATCTAGGAGGAACTTTATATAAATTAGGAAAGTTTTCAGAGTCTTTGTCTATTTACAAGGCATCAAGAAATGATAATCCTGCTGAGGAGTTACAATGTCTTTTAGCGCTTGAAAAGTATGATCATTTTTGGAAGAAAATTGATGAACTTTCATATATGCCATCAAATATTAAAGTTGCGTCAATAAGCGCTTATGCTTCAGAAAAGTTATCTATTGAAGATCCTTACCCATTTTGTAGAAATCCTTTAGAAAATATTTTAGTCTCAAAAGTAAATTTATTTGACCAAAAAACATTAAATTTACTGAAAGAGGTATTAAGTAACTCTGATAATTCTAATATTGATAGTTCTTATCAATCATTATTAAGTAAAGGTGAGCAGACTTCTGGTAATTTTTTTGAGCTTTTAAATAAGGATTTAGGATCTTTATTTTACCAGTTTATTAATAAAATTTGTTCAGGTTATAAAAATAAATTTAATACTAATAAGGATAAAATAATTAATGAATGGCCAAGTAAATCTTATTTATATGGGTGGTTTATAAAAATGAGAAATCAAGGATCTTTGGATTATCATAATCATAATGACGCTTGGGTAAGCGGTTCTGTATATTTTCAAATTCCTAAAAATTTAGGTGAAAATCAAGCAGCAATAAAGTTTACTTGCAATTATGAAAATTATCCTAAAATCAATAATAAAAAATTAAAAGAAAAAATAATTAATGTAAAAACAGGTGATATAGTGGTATTCCCCTCATCACTCTATCATGCAACAGTTCCTTTTAATTCGGAATCCAGAAGAATATGCTATGCATTTGACTTAAAGCCTTACAACTAAGAGTTTAACTTTATGGAAGAAGAACAAAAAAATATTATTAGATTAACTGAAAAATATAATGAAAAAAATTTTTCTTATGTTGAGACTGAGTCAAATATATTAAGAAATAAAAATAAAAATGAACCTTTCTATGCAAATATTTATGCTTTATCTCTATCTGCTCAAGGTAAAAAGGATGATGCAATAAACATATTCAATGAAAACAAAAAACGGTTTCCTGATTATGTTTTATCTTATTTCAACTTAGCAAGAATATTTAACGAAAATGGTGAGTTTAAAAAAGCCGTTGAATTATTTAATGAGTCAATAATAATTAATCCATCATTTATAGACTCTTATATTCATCTAGCAGATCATTTTATATCAATGAATAGATTTGAGGATGCTAAAAAAGTTAGTAAAAAATGTATTGAAACCAATCCCGAAAATGCTTCAGGGTATGCAAGTTATGGAAAAATTTCCTTATTTGAAGAAGATTTTGATGAAGCTATTAAATTTTCTAATAAATCGATAGAACTAGATAATAAAAGTTTTTATCCATATATGATTAAAGGTATTGCCCAGCACTCCTTAGGTAGTTTTGAAGAAGCGCTAATTAGTTATAAAAATTCAATAAAATTAAACAAACTTTCCCCAGATCTTTTTAATAATTTCGGAGTAACATTATCAAAATTAAATAAAAATGTTGAAGCCATAGAAGCATTTAAAAAATCTATATCACTGAATGATAAATTCCCTGAAGCTTTAAGAAACTTAGCAAGAGAGTATGTTTTAGCAGATAATCCCTCAATAAATTTTAGTTTGAATTACAATAATTATAATGAAGCACTATTATTAATAAATAAGTCATTGGAACTTAAACCTGACTATATAGACGGTTTGAGGACTAAATCATTTATACTTTTAAATCTTAATAAATATACAGAAGCAATCAGTGTTCAAAAAAAACTAATCAAATTAGGTAAAAATAATGCTATTGATTTTTGTAATCTAGGTGTTTTGTATCAAAATCTTGGCGATATTGAACCAGCTAAAGAAAACTTTTTAAAAGCTATAAGATTTAACTCAAATTATACACCAAGTTTCAGGTATTTAAGCGGAATAACTTCATACAAAGTGGGTGATCCATATATTAGTATAATGGAAGAAAAAATCTCTTCTACAAATTTAGACAATGATATGAAGATGCAATTATATTATGCTCTTTCAAAGGCTTATGAGGATATTGGTGATTTCGACCAGGCAGCAATGTGTATTAATAAAGCAAATGAAAATGCCGAGTTATTATTTCCATATGATATTAATTTACCTTTAGAAACAAATGAAAAGATAAAAAAAATATTTTCGTCAGACCTTATGAGTTCTCTCAAAACCTCAGGAATAAAAAACTCTAATTTAATATTTATTGTTGGAATGCCAAGATCAGGAACAACCTTAATTGAACAGATTATTTCTTCACATTCACTGGTTCAAGGTGGAGGGGAGTTAGATTATTTTGAAAATTGTATCAGAAAAAACTTTAATGGAAAAAAAATGATTGAAATAATAAACGCTTTTCAAAACTGTTCTGATGATATTTTTTCTTGTATTGGTGAAGATTATTTAAAAATGATAAAAACTAAAAGAGATAAAAGTTTATTAATTACTGATAAAATGCCTACAAACTTTAAATATATTGGAATTATACTAAAGACATTTCCTGATGCTAAGATCATACATTGCAATAGAAATCCTTACGATACCTGCATTTCGAATTATAAGAATTTTTTTACTGCAAGATCAATGGGTTATACAAATAATATAGATAATTTATTAAAATATTATGAAAGTTATAAAAGTTTAATGGAACATTGGGAAAGCATACAAAATATTGATTATTTAAATATAAAGTATGAGGATTTAATTAATCGACAAAAGTCAACGACTGAAGAAATATTGAAATATTGTGGCCTTAATTGGGAGGATAATTGCCTAAATTTTCATGAAAATAAAAGACCTGTTAACACTGCAAGCCATTACCAGGTAAGACAAAAGATTAACAATAAATCAATCGGCATGTGGAAAAATTATAAGAATTTATTCACGAAGTACGATAAAAATATATCTGATACTAATTGATAAGAAATAAGATGGAAGTTGAAAAAAATCGAATTGATGAAATTATTAATTTATATAAGAATAATAATTTCCAAGAATTAAATAAGGCCTGTAAGAAATTTTTATCTGAATTTCCAAATAATCCACTAGCCTGGAATCTATATGCGCTTAGCTATAAGCATTTGGGTGATATAGCTATGGCAATAAAGATATATGAGAACCTAATTTCTGAAAACCCACAAACACCTACTCTTATGACTAATTTAGCAAATATTTATAGTGATATAGGAAAACAAATTGATGCAGAAAAATTATATAAAAAAGCTATAAGACTTGACCCCAAATCTATTAATGCAATAAATGGCCTCGGCATGGTTTATCAAATAATGGGTAGATTAGAAGAATCCATTAAGTGTTTTAATGACATATTGAGTTTTGACATTAACAATAACTATGCAAATTTTAACCTTGCTGAAAGCTACAGAAAAACTGGAAAATATGATGAAGCAATAGATTGTTACTCTAAAACGGAAAACCCACTTAGCAAATCACATATGCTTGAATGTATATATAGAGTAAAAGATAAAAAATATTTTATAAATCAATTAAAATTATTAGATAAAGAAAATGAACTAATTAATCCACTGATGAGTTGTATTATCTCTCATGCTTCAATTAGATATGAAGAAAATTTTGATAATCCTTTTTGCAAGGACCCTATTAATTACATTAAAGTTTCTGATATTGCAGAAAACGAGCATTACGACATTGATTTGATTAATGAAATTATTGATATTCAAAAAACAGAGGCAATTGATGAAAAGCCTCAACCACTATTAGATGGTGGAAAACAAACTTCGGGAAATCTTTTTAAAATCAAAAATCATAGTATTCAAAAAATTGAATTGTTGATTATGAAGGAAATCGAATCGTATAGAAAATTTTATGAAAGTTCAGGTCAGGGTTTTATTTTAAATTGGCCTGCAAAATATGAATTACTTGGCTGGATAGTTGATATTAATGAGGGAGGAAAATTGAAGCCTCATATGCATAAACAAGGCTGGTTAAGTGGTTCAATTTACTTAAAGGTTGCTAAAGATAAAACTGATGGGGGCAATATTTTATTTACACTTGATGGAGCAGGATATCCTAGAGATGGAAAGGAATTTGATACTAAAGAAATTATTGTCAAAGAAAATAAAATGATTTTATTTCCATCATCTATTTTTCATTATACCACGGCATTTCAAGGCAAAGAAAACCGTGTTACTTTAGCATTTGATATAAAACCTATAAATTAGAGATAAATTGATCAAATTCATTCCATAGTTCTTTTCGATATATGTCTTTCTCCATAAGAATTTCATGTTTACAATTTTCAAAATTTATAATTGTTGAATTCTTCATTTTACTAATAGTTCTGATTATTTTATTAGGGTCAACAACACTATCTTGAAGACTGTTAAAAACTAATATTTTTGTTTCGGTGTTTTTAATTACACTGTCATTTCTTAATTCTTTTAATCTTATCCTTACTGCTTGTGCCCATGCATTTGTTATGCCCCATAACCTAATCTCAGGATAGAGCCTGACTAAATTTAGCGTCCTTTCATACCGCATAATGTCATTGGTAAGATCATTTTCAATAAATGGAGTTTCTTTACCAAAATTTGGTTTAGATAGGAATAAATATTCATCCTTCTTAACAAAAGGAAATGACAATAAAGTAATTAAGGTTAATAAGCTTTCATTTTTGAAACCGAGCATTGGCGCTGACAACAAAAGTGCCTCAAAATCATTTTGATGTTGTTTTAAAGATGATAACATCAAGCATCCACCCATCGAGTGACCAAAACCTATTAAAGGTCCAGGGAAATTTTTTTTAATAAAAGAATTTATTATGTATGTCAGGTCTTGATCATGAATATCAAAATTTTCAATATATTGTTTATGTAAATCGGAAATCATATGATCAGACATACCTTGTCCTCTCCAATCAAAGCTCACCACATTATAATTTCTATCTATAAGATCTTGAATAGTTTCAAAATATTTCTCTATAAACTCATTATGACCTTGTTGTAATAAAATTGTACCCTTGTTGTTTTTTTTAACATCTTTCCAATATGCTAATCTTATTTTTTTACCGTCTTTCATAGGTATAAAAATAGCTTTTATACCTTGTGGAGCTTTATAGTGATCTAACTCTAAATATGGAGCTTTTTGATATTCTATCATTTTATAAATATTGAATAATTTTTTTTCTCTACTATCATAACAAAAAAATTAAGAGAAAAACAATGTCTTGGGAAAAAGATGTAAAAGAAATTAAGAAAAGAGAAGATCTTGTTCTAAAACAGGGCGGTGAAGAGGCCGTTGAATCGCATCATAAAAAGGGAAGAAAAACAATTAGAGAAAGGATCGATTTTATACTTGATAAAGAAACTTTTGATGAAATTGGTAAAATTGCTGGATCACCAATTTATGATGATGAGAATAGATTAGAAGGATATGTGCCAGCTAATTTCCTTCTTGGTTTTGGTAAAATTAATACTAGAGATGTAATTATTGGAGGCGAGGATTTTACTTTAAAGGGTGGATCACCAAATGCAGCTGGGTTGAGAAAAAGTATTTATACTGAAGAATTAGCGCTAAAATACAAAATACCTTTAATTAGACTTCATGAGGGTGGAGGAGGATCTGTTGCTGGTACAGGTGGTGCATCCAAAAAGTCAACAACACCAAACAGTGACCCAGTTTTTTCAAAAAATAGATTTCAAACTCTTGCTGAATGTTTGGGTATTGTTCCTGTCGCTACAGCAGCTTTAGGACCAGTTGCTGGACTTCCAGCAGCAAGACTAGTTGCCTCACATTTTTCTGTAATGACTAAAAGCTCTCAAGTTTTAATTGCCGGACCTGCTGTGGTTAAAAGGGCATTAGGTATAGATGTTTCAAAAGAAGAATTAGGTGGTCATGAAATTCACCTGAAGTCAGGAGTTGTAGATAATCTTGCAGAAGATGAAGAAGAGGCATTATTTCAGATTAAAACTTTTTTATCTTATCTTCCTGATAATTGTTTTAACCTTCCTCCTGTAGAATCCACTAGTGATATTATTGAAAGAAATGAAGATGAGCTTTTATCGATAATTCCTAAAGATAGAAGAAAGACATATAATATGAGAAAATTAATTAAATTGGTTATTGATAAAAATTCATTATTCGAAATTAGCAGGAATTATGGTTCAAGTTTAATTACTTGTCTAGGTCGATTGAATGGTAGATCAATAGCTATATTAGCAAATGATTGCATGTTTTATGCAGGCGCAATGACCGCTGAAGCCGCATTAAAACTTAGAAGGTTTGTAGATTTTGTAAATACTTTTAATATTCCAATCATAAGCTTTGTTGATGAACCAGGTTTTATGATTGGGCCTGACTCAGAAAAAGCTGGTACAATTAGGCATGGTACTTCAGCTATTTCAGCAGTCATGCAGTCACAAATTCCTTGGGCCAGTATTATTGTTAGAAAGGTTTTTGGTGTAGCTGGCGCTGCTCATTTTGCGCCAGATGGTTATACCTTGTCTTGGCCCAGTGCGGAAACTGGGGCATTACCAGTTGAAGGAGGAGTTGCAATTGCATTTAAAAGTGAAATTGAAAATTCGAGTAATCCCGATATAAAAAGAAAAGAATTAGAGGAATTGCTAGCAAAAAGATCCTCTCCTTTTCCTAGATCAGAAAATTTTTCTGTTCATGAATTGATAGACCCTAGAGAAACAAGAATTAAATTAATATCTTGGTTGGAATTAGCCGTTAAATCACAAAAAACGGATGCGAAGAAATTTAAAGTTACAATGCGACCATAATCATATTCGACCATAATCGTCTTCAAATCTCTCAATATCCTCTTCAAAAATTTTATCTCCAATTTGAATTTCAACAAGTGTAAGCAATTCATTTCCTATGTTTTCTAGTCTATGAATATCACCTTGAGGAATAAAAATACTATCATTTTCATACATTGTGCATTTTGAATCTTCTAGGTAAACTTTTCCTTTTCCCTTAATTATTTGCCAATATTCAGAGCGATATTTGTGTCTTTGTAGTGATTGTTTTTTTCCAGGTTTCACGTTTATTTCTTTTACTTGATAGCCTTTACCTTTTCCAATTATCTTAAAACTTCCCCAAGGCCTTTCTTCAACATTTTCAATATGATTTTTTATTAAATTAGAGCTACTTTCGATTTTATGAATTCCACCAATTCCAAACTTAAGATCAATTCCTAATTCTTTACAAACTTCACTTTCTCTTATCTTATTCTCTTGGCTTCTATCACCGCCGTTACAATAACATATTGTTTTATTTGAATTTAATTTATGAAACTCAATTATTGCCTTGTTGCTGCTATTGTCAGTATCATCATCTTGAATTATTACTTTAGAAACACTCATAAATTCTTCTAATATTACAGCTCTTTGGTTTGCAACCATAAAAGGTTTACCTTTTTTTCTTGTCAGCCAATTATCACTATTTAATAAGATAATAACTTCATTAGCTATATTGCTTGCATCTTTAATCATGGCAAGGTGCCCGATATGGACAGGGTCAAAACCACCACTAAGGAGGGCATAATCATATTTCTTCATGTTACCGTCACAAATTAAATTATGTTATTTGAAATCATATTAATAATCTATAGAAATGTTGACATAATAAAGTGTTAGTTCTAATTTCCTTCACAACGAGGTTAATATGAAAGTCAAAAATTCATTAAAGTCCCTTAGAGGTCGCCATAGAGATAATAGGCTAATAAAAAGAAAAGGCAGACTTTATGTTATTAACAAAAATAACCGACGCTTCAAAGCTAGGCAAGGTTAGTCATATTTGTAAAATTTTACTAAGTTAACTTTTAATTACTCACTATAATTGCAATTTTATTTTTCATGGATAAAGTAAGATAATGAGCACTCCAACAGAGACTATTATTAAAAATAAAATTGATCTCGTAAAAGATTATGTTAATAAAAATCAATTAAATAATGCCGAAGATATTTTAAATGATTTACTTCAAGAAGACCCTGCTTCAATAGAGTCTCTTGTATGGCTAGCATTAGTAAAAAAAATGCAGGGCGATTTTAAGTCAGCTATAATATTAACTACTAAAGCAAGCAATATTGTTCCTAATAATACTGATATTTTAAATTTAATAGGGTTATATTCAATGGATTTTGGCGATGATGCTAAAGCATTAGACATTTTCAAAAAATCGAAACAAATCAATTCAAATATTACAGCTATAATCGGAATGTCTACTCTTTACTGGAAATTAGATAAAAGGACTTCTGCAATTAATATTTTAGAGGAAAGTATTTCAAAAAGTAAAGATTATAGAATTCCAATGAAATTATCGGCAATGCAGTTTGAAGAAAAAATGTATTGTCAAAGCATTGAGAATGCTTGCAAATTATTTTTGGGAGTTGAGGATTATGGGATAATGAATAATCTAAAAACACCTTTTGCAGACTCCTTATTTTATTTAGATAAAGATACTTTCCCCTTTTCTGATAACAATGATGTAATTATTAGTTCAATTGAAAAACTTTTAGATGATGGATCAGAGTACAGGAATCTAAAAAATGGTTTTTTTAAGTTTGTTTTTAAAGATTTTAAAGGTGATATTTTTAAAGATACAAAAGAAAAAATTTTTGATGAGGAGTTTATTTCAGACTATATAAACTCAAACTTTGATATTTTAAATGATAATTACTTCATAAAATATTTATCCTCTGATTTATTGTTAAAAAGATTAAAGAATTCATTGATATGTTGTCATCACATAGAAAACATTTATACACAAACACGAAAGCATCTATTATCCAAAATTTTTATCGATAAATTATCAATTGGAGAAGAAGAACATAAGTTGCTGAGTGCTTTATGTATTCAATGTGATTATAATGGTTATGTTTGGGAGATAACAGACAAAGAAAAGAGAGAAATCAAAAACCTAGAAGAAAAAATAAATGAGGATTTAAAATTAGCTGATGATATTAATATTAACGAAGTATTGATTCTTGCTTGCTACAAACCATTATTAAACAATAGCTCACTAGTTAATTATTTATCTAAAAAACTTATAGATACCGATGAAATAAATTACGAAGTTATTCAATCATTGATTCTTGAACCGTTATCTATAAGAGAAAATGATGATCACATCAAATCATTCAATAAGGTTAAGGACAAAACTTCTTTAGAGGTTATGAATATGTATAAAGAGCATCCATATCCTAAGTGGAAGGGTATTTATTATCTTCCAAGTGAGATTAATGTATATCAAACTTATTATGATAAAGATTTAACTGAAAAGAATGATCCAAATATACAAAAAGAAATTTTAATCGCTGGATGTGGAACTGGGCAAGAATTGGTAACTGCTTCAAAAATTTACTCGAATTCAAATATTACAGCAATAGATATTAGTTTACCTAGTTTGTGTTATGCCTATAAAAGGGCAAAAGATAATGATGTAAATAATTTTGAATTAATTCATATGGATTTACTCGAATTAATTAACTTTGAAAAAAAATTTGATATTATAAATTGTTCTGGTGTTTTACATCATATGAATGACCCTGAGTTGGGCTTAAAAGCTCTAATTTCTTGCCTCAAAGAGGACGGATATTTAAACATTGGTTTATATAGCAGAGTTGCAAGAGAAAACATTACTAAGCTTAGAAAATTAATTTTAGAAAATAATCTCAATAACACTCAGGAATCAATAACAAAGATAAGAAAATCAATAATATTAGGATATGATGAGTATAAGCCCTTTAATCATCTTTTGAATGTAAGAGATTTTTATTCTTTTAATGAAATGCAAGACTTACTTTTTCATCCAAGAGAGCTTTTATTTAATCTTGAAGAAATTAGCGATTTGTTAGAAAGAAATAATCTTGAATTTATAGAATTTGATAATAAATATAAAAAAGTGAAAGATATTTATCATAAAAATTACCCTAAAGACAAAAAACTAAGATCTATTCAAAATTGGAGTGAATTTGAAAACCGACACCCATTAACATTCCTTGGTATGTATCAGTTTTTTGCAAGAAAGATAAAACATTAAGAGTGTTTAAAATGCTGTTTTTATTGTTACATTTTGACAACACGAATTAAATTAGTAGTACCTGGTTTTTTTAAAGGTAATCCTGCTGTAACGACTATCTTTTGACCTTTTTTTATGGTTTTGTTTCTTTTAAAGAACGATTTGGTTAATTTTATCATTTCTTCAAGATTAATAGCATCCTTTTGAACAAGGCATTTGGTTCCCCAAACCAATGATAATTTTCTAGCAGTCTCGACAACAGGGGTTACAGTTAATATTAATTGTTTTGGTCTTACCCTAGATACCTTAATGCCTGTAGATCCTGACTCGGTGTAACAAACAATGATGGGAGATTTTAGTTCAGTCGCAAGTGTTCTTGAAGCAGTAGCAATTGCATCTGGAGTGCTATCAGGAGTGTCTTCAAGTTGAGCGGATAAAATTGATGTATAGTTTGGATTTGACTCAACGCTTAATGCTATACTATTCATCATTTGGACAGTTAAATCAGGATTGCTCCCTATAGCTGATTCAGCAGATAACATTACTGCATCAGCACCTTCAAAAACAGCATTTGCTACATCTGATACCTCAGCTCTTGTTGGTGTTGGTGAGGTTATCATTGATTCAAGTAATTGGGTAGAAACAACTACAGGTTTACCCTGTTTTCTAGCTTCTCTTATTATTCTTTTTTGCCAACCCGGAACATCTTGTATAGGTAATTCAACACCAAGATCTCCTCTAGCAACCATAAGACCATCCGCAAGTTTTGTAATTTCATTAATAGAATTAATTGCCTGTGGTTTCTCTATCTTGGCCATTATTGATATTTTTTTTCCACAGATATTTTTCAATTCCTCCACATCTTTAGGTGTTTGAATAAATGATAAGGCAACCCAGTCTATTCCCTCTCTTATTGCTAGCTTTAGATTTTTAATATCTATCTCTGTTAAGGGCGAAGTATTCAAGTAGGTCTCGGGAAGATTAATACCCTTATTGCTTTTGATTTTTCCTTCTTGTAATACTTTTACCTCAATAATTTTTTTTGAAACCTTTAAAACTTTAAGTTTAATTTTACCATCATCAATAAATATTGGATGGTTAGATTTAATATTTCTAAATATTATATTTTCAGGTACTGGAATTTCATTAATTTGTTCAGAATTTTTTTTATTTACTAAAGTTACTTTTTGACCTTTTTTTAAGTTTACATTGTTATCTTTAATATTTCCGATGCGCAACTTAGGGCCCTGAAGATCAATAAGAATTCCTATTGGCCTTTTTATTTTTTTCTCAACATATCTAATATTCTTAACATACTGCTTTATCTTATCTGAACTAGTATGTGAGCAATTTATTCTGAAAGCATCAACCCCACTCAAAATGAGTTGTTCAATTTCTTTTATCTTTTCTGAAGATGGACCTATTGTTGCAAGAATTTTAGTTTTTCTATAATTTTTTAGCATTATTTATGCATATAGAGCGCTTTTATTAAAATTAAAACATATTTAGGAAAGAATTATAATAAATGATTAAAAAAAATAATATTATCTATAAAAAAGGTACTTGCTATGATTATCTAGTAATTTGTGATCATGCCTCAAATTATATACCCATAACTTATAATGGCTTAGGTATTTCAAAAAAATACCTCGAGAGTCATAGAGCCTACGATCTAGGGGCTTCAGATATTGCTATAGAATTATCAAATTTATTATCTTGTAACCTTGTCATGTCAAATTTTTCTAGATTAATAATTGATCCAAATAGAGGTGAAGACGATCCTACTCTGATACCTAAATTATCAGAGGGAATCATAATTAAAGGAAATTTGGAAGTTTCCACTTCAAAGAACGATAAAGAGAGAAAGTCACGAATCTCAAATTTTTATAAACCTTATCATATGCAAATCGAGAAATTTATCTTGGAATCAAAAAAAAATGGAAAAACACCAAAAATATTATCAATTCACAGTTTTACACCTTATTGGAAGGGAAAGAAAAGAGAAATTGATATTGGTATTTTATGGGATAAAGACGATCGGTTGTCTCAAATTTTTCTTAATTCTTTAAAAAATATAAAGTTGGGCGATAATAAACCATATAGCGGAAGATTAAAAAATGACACATTATACAAACATGCTACAAGTCATGGTATTCCCCATGTTCTTATTGAACTTCGTCAGGATTTATTAAGAAAAGATAAAGATAAGTTGCAGTGGACAAAAAAAATTCATAATGTTTTAAAAGAAAATGAAAATACCATAAAATCATTTTCACTTAAGAAATATGGTTCTTATACTTTTTAGGGATAATAATATGTCTAATGATTTAAATAAAATTGAAGCAGCGGTTTTTAGAAGAGTAATTAATCATTTTAAAGAAAACACTGAAATTCAAAATATTGATATTATGGAAACTGCTGGATTCTGTAGAAATTGTTTATCCAGATGGTACCGTGAAGAAGCTAAAGATTTAGGCATCGAAATAACTGAGGATGCATCAAAAGAAATTATTTATGGAATGCCCTATAAAGAATGGAAAGAAAAATTCCAAAAATAATTTATTTTTAATCTTTTATCAAAATAGAAAAAAATACTAGAAATCATAGATTTAATAGCGTAACACTGTGTTTTAAAATTTAGAAATAATCATGATAATATCTGCATTAAAAGAAAGAAAACAAAACGAAAAAAGAGTAGCTATAGTTCCAGATGTGGCTAAAAAGCTTGTTAATGATGGCCATCAAGTCCTTATTGAAGCGGGAGCTGGAGAGCAAAGCTTTTTTTCCGATCAATCTTATAAAGATTCTGGAGCTGAGATATTAAACTTGGATGATATAGTTTCTAAAACAGATATATTATTGGTAGTTGATCTTCCGTCAGATGAAATTTTATCCAAAGTAAAAGATAACTCAAATATAATTGGTCTTTTAAACCCGTATGATAATAAAGATAGTTTTGTAAGTTTTAAAAGCAAATCTATTTCTGCTTTTTCAATGGAATTAATTCCTAGAATTACAAGAGCGCAATCAATGGATGTTTTATCCTCACAAGCCAATTTATCTGGATATAGGGCTGTAATTAATGCTACATCACTTTATTCAAAATCTATGGCAATG
>MDTE01177581.1_pt1 | contig 38010 bp, 37 predicted proteins | sample 811231 | NCBI WGS metagenome assembly MDTE01 (sample SAMN05326651, study PRJNA326480) | marine metagenome | isolation source: seawater | place: Indian Ocean: Red Sea | collected 2010 | reverse complement strand
GGGCCATAGCTCAGCTGGTAGAGCACCTGCATGGCATGCAGGGGGTCAGCGGTTCGAGTCCGCTTGGCTCCATCAAGTTTTCGTTAGTTATACCACATAGTTTGACCAATTTATCATAACAAAACGATACGTTTTGATAAGGTAAAATATGGCAAAATATGACCCCTCTGCGATCAGTAAGGATTGAAAATTGGAAAGGGTAATAATTGCATATAACTCTGAAATCTTTTCTGAAAAAAGTTGCAAGAGGCAGGTAAATTAAATTAAGAATTTGGTTAGTATGAGCCAAAAATCAAGGGTAATTTTTATGTCTTAATCAAACTAATACGTGTTTAAACGTCTAACAATATCTTCTACTATATTTTCTGTAAGCGACATTCCTATCGGAATGTCAAATGCGGCTACTACAGTAATTGATCCGTGATTTGAGACCTGTCCACACAATACTATAATTTGAGTATCAGAATTATTTGCCATCGCAAAAACTGCATTTTTATTACGTAAGACATTTTGAGCTGGGTAAAATCCTTTTTGAGCGAGTACTGAATATGATTCCATAACGCATAATTCTTTATTTGCTCGCCGAACAGAACTGGTACTAAAAAATAAAGAAGGAAAGGAAAATGCTTTTTGGATTATTGGATTTATAAGAAAGCCAATTGCTGAAGCATAAAATAATGATTTTTTTAACTTTTTCATTTTAAAAATTTAAGTAAAATCTCATATAATTTTTTTTTATTAATAGATATTTATAAAAATAATATTTTTTTAATAAATTCTTATTCCGAGACCTATCCTGCGACCAACTCAGCTAAAACAGTTGCAAAAGCTAGTTATAGCCTGCTTGAGTACGAGGAGTTAAATATTTTAATTAATTCTAAGAACTCTTCAACAGTTGGTTTGCCAAGTTGTTTATATTTCCCATGGCTCTTAATAGTTCCTCTTCCTATATGAGTAAAAATTGGTTCATTTTCTTCATTCAAACAAGTATCTAACCTTGAAAGAAGACCGAATTTCAAGAATTTTTTGCTAATCTTATGGCCGTTATAGGTATTTCTTAAACAATGAATTTTTATAGCATTTAATCTTGAATAACCAGTTAAATTATCGCATACATCTAAGATCTGCTTTTTTTTCCATATTTTTGGAAAAGACCTATTATATTTTGGATAAATATTTACTTCATTGAAGAGTGTTTTTTTAGCTAATATTCCAGTTGAGGGAAATGCTCCTATTCTAATTTTGTCATACATTGTTCCTACTAAATAATATTCATTTTTTATGTAATGTTTAAGTATTTCGTAAAAAGAATGGCTGAGAACTGCAGAATCTGAGTGTGCTAAAAATACATAATTTGAAGTGCAATTTTTTAAACCTATTTCAATTGCTTCTGCGTTAGCTTCGGAACTCCTCTTCTTAGTAAGATTATATTGACAGTTTATTCTTGAATCTAATTTCGAAATAGAATTAAAATATTGATATTCTTTTGAGTTCTCAACTATCTGGATACTTTTTATAGAATTATTTTTATCATGATACAAATAACTTTTTACAACTTCAAAAATTAAATTTGGAGTTTTAAAAACAGGAATTATTATATCCATAAATATTTCTTTCTACAATTAACATAACATTAAAAATGAGAATTTGTATTGATTTTTTATAGATTTGCGAAAGTAGTTTCTCTTACTAGTTTGACGGTATCCTGAAATGTCATTAATGGAAAAAATCCAGTATCCTTCTCAAGATTTTCTGTTAAAAAATCTTTTTGGTTAAGTGGAATTTCATTTAAACTTAAACCTCCAAAATTTAATGTCTTTTGATAGGAAAATATTTTTGCAATCATTATTACGTATTCTTTAAGTATTTTAGGATTACCAGAACCTATCCAATAATTTTCCCACTCTTTACCTTTTTCTCCAATTAATTGATAAGCTCTTGCACAATCTAATGATGAAATTACATCAAAATATTGATCACATTTAGCTAACATAAGATCTTGATTTAAAAGAATTTTTTTTAATGTTATTTGTAGAAAAGAATCTCTATCATCCTTAGGACCCATTACGTGGGAATTTGTAGCAAAAATGATTTTAATTTTTTTATTCTTAAATTTAGCTTTTAGTGTATTTCTAGCGGCCAATTTCGCTAAGGCATAAATTACATGCCGATTATAAAAAATATCCTTTTTATGATTTAAATAAAGATATTTTTTTGTAAATTCCTCTTCCATTGTGCCAACAAATATAAACTTTTTAATACCAATTTTTTCGGAAATATTAATTGCTTCATTAGTCCAAATCACATTCTCTAATTGAGACTTAACATTTAGATCAGATAAACTTTTGTCCCCCCCCCAAGCAAAATGATAGAAAAAAGAATTTTCAGTTATGAATTCTTTATAATTATTATCAATTATGTTTTTTAAATTAGATATATTTTTCATTTCAATTTTTATATAAATAAGATTTTTATTTGGATTTAATCTTGATAATTTTATTTCTGAAAATTCTTTTCTACCCAATGCAATCACCCTATAATTCTGACTTAATAAATAATTAGCTAAGGTTGAACCAATAAAACCTGCAGCACCTGAAATAATAGCGGTATTCATTTTTTAAAATAATCTATAGCAAATTCATTAAAAGTTTTTGTTGGTTTGTATCCTATATCTTCTATAAGGTTATCAATATTAAATAAATCATTGTTAGATAAATTATCTAAATCCTCTAAATTTAATGACCTTTTAAGTTTTGCTTTTTCAAAAGTTTGAAATATTTCATTTAAATTTTTTGGGAATGATGTGCCAATAAAATAAGGTTTGTTTATTTTTGCTTTTTGACTTAAAAGGTATATTGCCTCGCAACCTTCATCAATTAATGTAATATCAAAAAGTTGATTATTATTTGGCTTATTATATTTGAGACCTCTTGAAATTTGTTTTAGAGTTGAGGGGATATATCCTTTGCCACTCAATGCTGGATCAATAAATATAGAAAATGTACAGTGAATATAATCAATTTTTTTTAAGTAACTAACAAGCTTATTAAAATCTCTGCAAATATTTTTAGCTAATGAATAATCTAATTGATTTTCAAAATTATATCCAGATTCATACCAATTATTAGCAATAAATTTATCAATATAATTTTCTAAAATACTGCCTATGTATAAAAACTTATAACAGCCAACTTCCTTCGCTAAATTAATTGCATCATTAGACAAATAAACGTTTTTAATTTGACTTGATAAATCTCCATCTGAAAGTGATTTTTCACCCTGCCAAGCTGTATTTATGAAAATAGAATTCATATTGAATTTATTTGTATAATTCCTAAGCTGAGATTTTATATTTAATATATTTTTGTTGCCTATAGAAAAATAATGAAAATTTGAATTTCTAATATACTTCTCATTTTTTTGCCTAAATGTTTGGGATCTTCCTAAACCAATAACAAAAAAACCTTTACTAATAAATTTTTTAACTAATGAATTTCCTATGTAGCCATTACTTCCAAGTATATAAACTAAATTTTTCATAATTATTCTAGATCATCTATTTTGATTTCTTTAAATTTTTTCCCATTTAAGTCTTTGGAAGATAATATTAACGGAGATTCTGGCCATGTAATTTTTAAATAGTTATCATTCCATATTATAGTTTCTTCATAATCAGGGGCATATGATTCTGATACGTTATAAATAATCTTTGTGTTGTCTTCTAAAGTCATAAATCCATGTGCAAATCCCTTTGATACATATAACATTCTATTATCATCATCTTTTAGATAATAAGAAAAATATTTTCCAAAAGTTTTTGATTCAGGTCTTATATCTACTATGACATCAAATATTGATCCTTGAATCACTCTTATAAGTTTTATCTGTGAAAAAGGCGGGTATTGAAAATGTAGTCCTCGTAATGTTCTTTTTTTTAAACTTATTGAACTGTTTATTTGTGGCCATTTAGTATTTAAGTTTTTTCTTATGAAATCCTCTTCTATATACAAACAACTAAAATTTCCTCTTTCATCTTTAAAAATTTGATTTTCTAAAATATATGCTCCTGTTAAGGATGTATCTGAGATTTTCAATTCTGATTAATTTAATGATTTAATATGTAATTATTTTAACCTTTTGTTTAGTATGGAAAAATACTATTCTTAGAAATATTATTTTAATTATTTAATCATGAAAAAAAGAAAAGGCATAATTCTTGCTGGAGGTTTAGGTAGTAGATTAAGTCCAATAACTTTAGCTGTGAGCAAACAGCTTATGCCAATTTATGATAAGCCAATGATATATTATCCATTGAGTACACTTATGCTCGCAGGTATAAAAGATATATTAATTATTTCATCCCCTGAGCAATTAAATTCTTTTAAAAGATTATTAGGTGATGGGGATCATCTTGGAATTAATATTGAATATGCATTCCAGAAAAAACCAGAGGGAATTGCACAGGCTATAAGTATCTCAGAAAATTTTTTAAACGGTGCGCCTTCAGTTCTAATACTTGGAGACAATTTATTTCATGGAAATGAATTACTTCCTAAATTAGAAGCTGCAAATCAAAAAACTGAAGGAGCAACAATATTCGCCTATCCAGTCAGTGATCCAGAAAGATATGGAGTTATTTCTTTTGATGAATTAGGAAAGGCTAATTGCATAGAAGAAAAACCATCAAATCCAAAAAGTCGATTTGCTATAACGGGGATTTATTTTTATGATAATACAGTTATTGATAAAGTAAAAAAAATAAAAAAGTCTCTAAGAGGAGAATTTGAAATATCGTCAATTAATGAAATGTTTCTAAAAGAATCTAAATTAAACGTAGAAATAATGGGAAGAGGTATGGCATGGTTAGATACTGGTACCTTTGATTCTTTAAATGAGGCAAGTAACTATATAAGAGCTTTAGAGAAAAGACAAGGTCTTAAAATTGGATCGCCTGAAGAAGTAGCATGGCGTAAAGGTTGGATAAATGATTATCAACTTCAAGAACTTGCTAATATTCTCAAATCAAGTGAATATGGTAGTTATCTTTTAGATTTATTAAATAATTAATTAATTTTTACTATTAAATAAGATTAAAATGAAAATTAGTTTTTATAAATATAAAAAGATCTTAATAACAGGTGGGGCTGGATTTATAGGCAGTAATTTGATTATTAAATTATTAAAAGAAACATGTCTTGAAATTTATAATATTGACAAATTAGGTAATGCTTCCAATCATTTTGGAATAGAAAATTGTTTATCTTCTTTAGGCCCCTCGGCTTCAAAAAGATATCAATTAATAAAAGCTGATTTGGCAAATCAACCAAAAATAAACGAAGCAATAGTTAAGATAAATCCAGACTTAGTTCTTCATCTTGCGGCCGAAAGTCATGTTGACAAATCAATTAAAGATCCAGAGATTTTCCTGCGAAGTAATATAGAGGGAACATTTAATTTATTAAATTGTTGTTTAGATCACTATATTCAACTCAGTAAAGATAGAAAAAAAGAATTTAGATTTCTTCATGTCAGTACTGATGAGGTATTTGGCTCTTTATCAGATAAAGGCTCATTTTCAGAATCCTCAAAATATGATCCTAGGAGTCCATATTCGGCAACTAAAGCAGCAAGCGACCATTTAGTAAAAGCTTGGTTCCATACTTATAATTTGCCAGTAATAATTTCTAACTGTGGTAATAACTTTGGCCCTTGGCAATTTGAGGAGAAATTAATACCTAAAATAATAAAAAAAGCAATTTCAAATGAAGTTATCCCGATATATGGTGATGGTTTAAATATAAGAGATTGGATTTATGTTGATGATCATATAAATGCTTTATTGTTAATTCTATTAAATGGAGAGGCTGGGCAAAGTTATTGCATTGGATCAAATAATGAAAAAACTAATTTAGAAATTTGTCATGAAATCTGTTCTTACTTGGATACTGTTTTACCTAAAAGATATTCATATAAAAAACAAATTAATTTTGTAGAAGATAGACTTGGTCATGATAAAAGATATTCAATTGATGCCTCTAAAATTATAGAAGAGTTAGATTGGAAACCAATTTATAAATTTTCAGATGGCCTGGAATTTACTATTAATTGGTATTTGCAAAATAAAGAATGGTGTAATAGATTACAAATTAAGTCAAATACTTAGGTTCTATTAGATTGAATACTTAAAAAGAATCTTTCAATAAACCATAATCAGAAACCTTTAAAGGTGATTAACTTAAATATTGGCATGAAATTTAAATTATTTAGATAAGTTATGACTGATAAATAGTATTAAATTTTTTATAAACCTCTCTGGTATCTTTTGAAAGTTGAACTATTGAATTTAGTTCTTCAAAAGTAATTGCTTGATCGGGATCTGAGATGGAATTTGGTGGATTAGGATGCGCTTCTATTATTAAACCATCTGCTCCACACATGATAGCAGCGAGAGATATTCCCTTAACGAATGATCTTTTGCCTGTGGCATGGCTTGGGTCATAGATGACGGGTATATTGGAAACTTCTTTCAAAGCCTGAATCATCATCAAATCCGGTTGCCATCTAGAGGATTTAAAAATGTGCCTATAAGGCGGGGCACCAATTACGCCCCTTAAACAAATTGCAACTTTTTTCAAATTACCATTGAGGAGTCTTTCTAGTGCGCCTAAAATTTCTTCCAAAGTTGCCCAAGTTCCCCTTTTTAAAATTACAGGTTTTTCTTGCATAGATAATTCATCTAATAATGAATAATTTTGAAAATTTCTTGTTCCAACTTGAATAATATCAATTGAGTCATGACTAAGTTCCAGTTGATTAGGATTCATTACTTCGCTAACTATTTGTAGACCACTAATATCTCTAGCCTGTTTTAGGAATTCTAGACCTTTCTCTCTCATCCCTTCTTGCCAACCATTCACCTCATCCTTAACTGGATATGTACAGGGTTTATATGCTCCTGCTCTTAAAGCATCACATCCAGCTAACTTAACGGCTTTTGCTGAGGAGATTATCATCTGTTCGCTTTCAACACTACATGGACCCGCAATAATAGCTAAGTCTTTTCCTAAAACTTTATTCCCTATTGAAAAATTGTTACTTATGTCGTAATTAGTTACTTTATTTATTTTTCCAGCTTCATAAATTTCTTTAAGAAAACCGGTGTATTCAATTTTTTTATTTTGTAGGTTCATTTCTTGGAATAATTTTATGATTTTAAATCTTTATTTATAATTTGTTATGAATACTATGTATTTATTTACTTTTCCAAGTATTCCCTGCGTTTGTATAATGGTGCAAACATTCAATTTTTGGGGTATAGAGATATTTTTTATCAAGTTCAATTAATTTATTTGCCCACATTCTGTCTTCTTTGCCTTGTATTTCTTCATCAAATGGTATTTCCTCTAAAATGCGTTTTGTATAAAAACAAAATGCATTATGTATGAAATATCTATCTTCTAAAGAGGAATACATATTTATTTTTTCTTCATCTAAAAAATGACTCCAAATATATCTTGGCTTGATTTTTTTTCCTTTTAAAACTGGAATTTGCTTACCAAAAATACAATCATATTCATTAAATTTATTTTTTATATATTCCGAGTCTAATTTTGTAATTACAGAATGCGCGGATAAAATTAAAATGTATTTATTTGAAGCATGCTTTGTTGCCATGTTTAATGCTTTGCCTGGCGTATATTCGTTTATTTCTAAAATATTTATATCTCCATAACTTCTAATGTTTTTTTTTAATGAAGAATCATGTTTAAAACTTTTAACAATTTCCATTGAATCATCGGTACTTTTATTATTAACCACTATGATTTCTGGAGAATCTAAGAACTCAAGAACTGCTTGAATAGAATGTCCAATCCAACTTTCTTCATTTTTATTCCTTATGATTACAGATACGTTATTCATTGAAAGATTTTGAGCAAAAAACACTACAATAGATTATCTTACAATCTAAAGATAAAAATGAACTTTAAATATCATAAAAATAAAAATTAATTTAAAAATATGGATAAAATATGTGTGATTTTACCAATGAGAGGGGGTTCTAAAGGATTACCTAAAAAACATCTTCAGAAAGTTAATGGAAAGAGTTTGGCAAGAATCACCGCAGAAACAGTAGTAAATGAATTGAAAGAAAAAGCTTACTTTATAGTAAGTACTGATAGTAGTGAAATCTTATCAGAATGTTCAGATATTGTAGATCTTGTTGATATGCGTCCTCCTTCATTAGGGGAGGATTTCATCTCTATAGAGGAAGTCCTAAAATATACTGCAGAAAAATATGCAAAAGATTTTGAGTATGGATTATATTTGAGCGCTTGCGATATTTCAAGACCTAAAAACTTAATTCGCAATACTTATGATTATTATTTTGATCATTCTTTTGATTCACTGTTTTGGGGAGAATATACTCATAAGAAATATTGGGAAACTAAAAATACTCCACCAACTCTCGTTGAAGGCATCGAAAAATCATATAAACCCAGACAGAAGGACTCTAATTCTCGCGTTTTAATTGAACATACAGGATTAGGATTAATAACAAAGGTTAAATATTGGAGAAATGGTTTAAGACATGGTGGGATTAGAAAAGTACTAGAACTTCCCCAAAACTATAGACATGTTGATATACATTCAGCTTTAGATTTGAAAATTGCTCAAACATATTTAAACAACGAACCAATTATTAAATTTGATATTTAGGAATCAATAGCTAACTTTTTTAAATCCTACTAATAAAAAGAACTTTAACAAAAATTTTTTGAATTACTATCATAATTATTCGACTAATTAGTTCTTATGGTTTGAATTTTAAAAATGTTTCTTTATTAATTTAAATTTTTTTTAGAATTTTTAGAAAATATATTAAACTTTTAATTATAAAGATATTGCTTATTCTAATTTTTTTATTTAAATACTGAATTTTTGCTAAATAAAGGTCAAATTTCGCATGTTTTATTCCATAAGGTACACCTTCAATATTATTGATTGTAATCATTTCTATAAATTTTAAAAAGTTATAGTAAAGACCGTTTGTTTTTGAGTTTTCTAGAGGAAAATTAGATTCTATTTGATGAAATTCATTACACTGCCAATTTTCTAAGAGTGTAGATTTATATATAGTTTGGTTATTTTTAATTTCTTTGAAAGTAGTTTTATTAATTTTTTTTGAGCCTTGAAATATATAATTTTTTTCAGTTAGAGTTAAGTCTTTAAAAAAAAGTTGTAATTCTCCAAGATTTCTAGTCACATTATTATAGGGCTCGTAACTCTCTAAAATATATTTCCTATTATCATTAAATTTATAAATTTCAGTCTTAATATTTAAATCCTTAGATCGATTAATAAAGGAATTATAATATTTTATATCTGGTAATTTTTTAAACTCATACAAAATTGAGAATATAGCAAAAGAATGATAACTATTTGATTTGCCAGTATTTCTTATCATCTCTGGGATTTTTCTTTTTTGGCAATATTCTTTCATTAATAATAATGTTGGAGAGAAACAATAATCTTCTCCTACTCCGATAAACAAACTTTTGTCTTTGGCTTTCTTTTCTAAAATATCTGCTTGCCATAATTTTTGAGCTAAGGGTGTTTCAACGAAAAGGTTAAAGCCTAAATTTATTAGCTTTAAATTATACTCAAAACTTATTTCCGCGGGCAGGCTTACAATAATTAATTCTTGATTAAATAGTTTTTTACTTTTTTTTAATAATGAAAAATCCTGAATGGGAGTGCCCGACCCAAATTCATTAACTAGTTTCTTTGCTTTTTTAAAGTTTCTATTATAAACATAACCTATTGTAACTTTTTCTTGTTTTAATAAATTTTTCAGTAAAGGAACATAAAATTTTAAAACTCTTCTGCTTACTCCAACGATTGATATATTTATTAGATCCATTAAATTTAATTAATCTATAGGTCTCTTTGACAGTAATTATATATTTAAAGAATCAAGCTTAACTAATCAAATATTTATATAAAGACATAAAAATAATAAATAAACAAATATCTAAATTTCCAATTTAAATTCACTTTTTTGATATGTTAATATAAGCAATTTAAATTGGAAATTCTAATGGAAATATCTAGCTCGTATTATGAAAATGGTTCAATTTTAGGAAAATTCAGGGGTTTAAATTTAGATAAAATAAATAAATTATTAAATAATCTTTTTATTAATAAAGAAATTAAAGAGGGATTTTTTTTTGAAAGTAAATATAAAAACTCATCTGATCTAAGACCAAATGTTATTGATTATGATCAATGTTTTTTAGATGTACTTTTTGAATCAAAAGTTAATGAATTACTTTTTAAAAATATTGGATCTGATTATGTATTAAGCCATATTCAGGTTAGAAGGTTAGATGCTGGGAATACATACTTAGATTGGCACAGAGATTCATACAATTATGGTACGAGGGTTGGAGATTTTCCCCCAGCTCATAAAATTATTTATCATCCTTTGTTGGATGGGATTTCTGCTGAATCAAAGTTAGTAGTATCTCGAGCTAGTCATTTGAGGGTTTATAATTCAAAGTTTTATGATTTTTTTCATAATATTTTAAGTTTAAATAAATTTAAGACTGATAAATATTATCCATCTAATGAAAATTTTATGCTATTTAATGGTGGTGCATTTCATAAAGTCTGTTCAGATAAAAAACCTTCTATTTGTTTAATATATAGCTTTCTAAGAAAAAACCAGATAATTTCAAATCCGAAACGATTCACTGAATTAAATCATAGGACAGTATTAAAATATGAGGAAAAATTATTTAATAAATGAAAAATAAATATTTTGATAATATTATTGTTTTTGGTTCTTCAGGATATGTTGGGAAATCTTTGAAAAAATTTTTTTATGGTTTTAAAGAATTTAATTTTTTGTTTGTATCAAGAAATAATCCAGAGGATATAAACATTGATATCACAGATCCTCAAAGTTTTAATAAATTACCTATAAACAAAAAAACTGTTTTGGTTTTATTGACAGCAGTTTCTTCTCCTGATTTTTGTGCCAAAAATTTTGAATATTCTTTTAATATAAATGTAAATTCAACTATCAAATTAATAGATCATACATTGAATAGAGATGGTAGAGTAATATTTTTCTCAAGTGATGTTGTTTATGGAGAAAATACAAAGATTCTGGATGAAAAATCAGATTGCAATCCTTTAGGAGAATACGCAAAAATGAAAAGAATAATTGAAGTTAGATATTTTAAAAACAATAACGTAAAAATCATAAGACCCTCTTATATCTTTTCATCTGATGATAGATTCTCTAAATACTTATTAGATTGTTCAATAAAAGGGCAAAAGTCACGAATTTTCCATCCTCTTTATAGGAATATAATTTTTATTGAAGATGTTTTAAATGGCTTAATCAAAATTATTATTAATTGGAATGAACTCACCACAAATATAATAAATTTTGGAGGAAATAAATTACTCTCAAGAAAAGATATTGCTCTTTTTTACAAGAAATACTTATATCAAAATCTAGAAATAAATTTAGAAAATCCTCCTAAAGATTTTTTTAAAGCAAGGCCAAGAAGTATTAATATTAACTCCTCAATATTAGAAGATTTGCTTGGTAGAGAAACAAAAAATATAGAAAGTTTATTTATTAATAAAAATCTTTTTTTGAATTAATTAAAATATATATGAATTGATTTTAACTTATAACTAAGTAGGGTTTTATATAGTTTATAATTTTTTTAAAGATTGCAATTGTTAAAAATAAAATACTTTATAATTCCATCAAAGAATGAATAATAACTTCTTAATATGATTCCAAAAATTTTAATTACTGGAATAACTGGTCAAGTAGGTTCTCATATGGCTGATTTTATTCTCAAAAATACAGATTTTGAGATAATTGGTATGATGAGATGGCAAGAACCATTGGATAATATAGCCCACCTAACTAATAGAATAAATGCTAGAAATAGAATTAATATTTGTTATGCAGATCTTAATGATTATGCCTCAATATCAAGATTAATTAATAAATGGAAGCCAAATTTTGTATCTCATTTGGCAGCACAATCTTTCCCAAGAACTTCATTTGACATTCCACTAGAAACATTACAAACCAACATAATTGGTACAGCTAACTTATTAGAAAATTTAAAAAATAAAATTCTAATTGAAGATAATTATTGCCCAATTATTCATATCTGCTCATCTAGTGAAGTTTATGGTAAAGCAAAGGAAGGAGTTTTAATTAATGAGAATACCCCTTTGCATGGTGCAAGCCCTTACAGTATTAGTAAAATAGGTACAGATCATTTAGGCCAATTTTATGGTGAGGCTTACAAGATGAAAACTTTTGTAACTCGAATGGGAACACATTCTGGTCCTAAAAGGAGTGATGTATTTTTTGAAAGCACACTAGCAAAACAAATTGCATTAATAGAAGAGGGTTTGCAAGAACCTTTTCTTAAACTTGGAAATTTGTCTAGTGTAAGAACATATCAGGATACTAGAGATGCAGTTAATGCATATTTTCTTTTGATGAAAGCTTCTGAAGAAGGAAAAGTTAAGCCTGGAGATGTTTTCAATATTTCTGGTAAAGAAGTATTTAATCTAAATCAAGTAGTACAGATATTTATTCAAATGAGCAAAGTTAAAAATATAAAAGTTTGTTTAGATGAGAATAGGCTTAGACCCATTGATGCTAATTATCAAATGTTTGATAATACAAAACTTCTACAAACAATTAATTGGCAACCTAAAATTCCAGTAAAAAAAATGTTTGAGGATTTATTAAATCATTGGAGATTTGAAATTAAAAATGGCCGAATCCCTCTTGATCGTTAAATATATTTAATGTGAAAAATATTTTATTTAAAAATTATATCAACTTATCATATTTTTCCTCTTTAAATTTTCCTCCACTTAATTTGAAAATCTTATCACAATCTTTAAGAATTTCTAGTTTGTGTGATACTGCTATTATAGTTTGATCTTTATTTAATAATTTTTTTAAAGAGTAAATAACATTCATTTCATTTTTTTTATCAAGGGCACTAGTTGCTTCATCAAGAATTAATAAACTATTTTTTTTATATAATGCTCTTGCAAGAGCAATTCTTTGCTTTTGACCTCCACTTATTTCAATTCCTCTTTCTCCAACATTGGTAAAAATACCTTTTTTTAAAGATTTTACATAAATATCTAATTGAGAAGCTTCAATTGAATATTTTAATCTTTTTTGATCGACTGGATGTTCAGAATCTACCATAGTAATATTGGATAATATTGAACCTGGTGTTAAATAAATATTTTGGGAAACATAAGAAATTTGACTTCTCCAAGATTTAAGATTTTCAAAATTACTAAAAATATCATCTTGATCGACATATAAACTCCCCTTAGTTGGTTTAAGTAAACCACAGATAATATTTAAAATTGTACTTTTACCTTCCCCAGACTCGCCTACTATCCCAATAAATTCCCCATGATTAATATTTAAATTAATATCATCAAAAATATAATTATTCGTTTTTTTATAACAGAAATTCACGCCGATCAATTTGATCATTTTAAAATTTGAGAATTTATTTATATCTTTGGTTTCTTTTAAATATAAAAATGATAGTTCTCGGAATTCTTTAGAAAGCCTAATAATCTCTATGATCCCATTCGTAACTGTCTTGTGATTAATCCAAGAAGCATACAAGGATTGAACTATTGGTAAAAGTTTTTGAATACCTAGAAGAAATGCAGCCAGAAGAGGTAAAAAATCGATTTTAAAATTATTATTTTTGGTAGCAAAAAGTATAGTGATAGAGGCAAAAGTTAATACTAGTGCTTCTAATATATATCTTGGGGAAGAAGACAAATAACTTGCCTCAGCTTCTTTATCCCTATATTTTTGATCAATTTTATGAAATTTCTGAAGGAAAAATTGAAAATTATCATTAAATAAGATTTCTTTTTGAAGTCCATCAATCTCGTTTAGAATTTGAAGTTCTTTTGTAGCTAGTTCAGAAGTTACTCTTGATATGACTTTTACTCTTTTTTTTATCAAATCTGAGACCACCCAATAAAAAATAAAAACAAACAAAAATACGAATAAAGAAAGTTTGAGGTTAATTAGGAAAAGAGCTCCTGAAATTCCTAGAAATGAAAGTATTGCTACTAAAGACAAAAGTAAATTCCTTAAATATCTAGAAACAAAGGTACTTTTGTTGAGAATTGCAGATATATAAATAGAACTTTCTGAACTTATAAAATTCTCATATGGCTTTAATATTGAATTCCTTAAAATAGATTTATTGAATTCCTGTACTACTAATGAACCATATATTGATTGTAAATATAAATATAAAATTTTTATAAAACCTCCAAAAATTATTACCAAGATAAATAAAGTAAACAGCAAGTAAGAAGAATTAATATTTGTGTGATTATATTTATCAATTGTTTCTAAAAACCATATATATTGTGAATTATTTGTTTCATTTGATATTAGTATTGAAACAATTGGGATAAGTAAGCCAATTGATAAAGATTCGAATAGGGCTGCAAAAACGGCAATTATTGAGATTAAAAAGAATTGGAATTTTCTTTTTTTATTTAAAAAATCAAAAATCTCAAAGGTCTTATCTATTTTTCTAACATCTAATAATTTAAATATAGGCACTTTAAAATTAACTTTTCGTTAATTATACAATATTTAAAGTTATATAATTTTATAGGATATTTAAGAATATATTTTGATTAAAAATTTCAATATTTCTTTAGATGAATTAATTTCATTATTAAAAAGATTATTATTCTGAGCATTCTTAAACTCATCTTTTAAGTCACTTTTAATTAGGAAATTAACTGCATTCTTAAATTCATTTTTATTAAAATTAGGATCGAAATTGTATGCAAATTTATAGTCATATAAAGGTTTAAATAAATTTTCAAAAGGTTTAACGTTAAATTCAATAATAGGTTTGTTCATCATTACACATTCTTCTATAGCAGTAGAACCAAAATTTATCACTATGTCAGATATTTTTATAAGTTCTTGAGAAGTATGTGGATACCAAGTAGTATCTAAAAAATAAAAATCACCTCTATTTAGCCAACTATAAATAGGATCTTTACCTCTAGTTTTGACTATTATCTTATATCCAAGATCTCTTAACAAAGAATAAACAGTCCTAATATTAATTTTTTTGATATCCCTTTTCTTTGGATAAAATATGAGGGCAAATTTATTATTTTCCTTTAGTTTATACTTATTTAGTATGGATTTATAATCTAAATTTATATCAAATTTTGGTGACCCAAAAAATAGATTTCTTTCATCAATGCAATCATAATAGTTAGCAAAAAATTTACTTAACATAAATATATTTTCAAATTTATTTTTATAAGATTGATAATTATGAATATAATCACCACAATAATTTATTGAATAAAATTTTTGTAAATTATTTTTGTAACTTATTTCATTAATCCCAACATCTTCTACTGTTAAAACAGGATTTTTTCTATTACATAACCTTCTTATATCGTAAATGTTAATATTGTAAAAACTAGAAATTTCATTTAAAGTTTTTTTATTTTTTTTTATAGAACAATATTTGTGCTTGCAGACTTCCCAGTTGCAAAAAAAATTAGATTGTATCTTTAATTTATTGGATTCAATAATTATTGGTATGAAATATTTTAGAGCTGTCATTTCATGAAGTATGAAGTCAATTTCCATTTTTATATAAATTAGTTTTTAATTACTTTAAGTTTTTTTAAAAATAGTCATTAGTAATTTCTTTTCTATTAATTATTTTTTTGTGGCTATTGCATAGCCTCTTAAGTTATCAAAATTGTAATATTTTATTGAATAATTTGAAAGTTTTTCAATTTCACAAACTGCTTCGCATACTCCATCAAAATATCCCTTTGTTACATCATCAAAAATAATAATATCACCTTTCATTTGCTTTTTACTGACAAAATTGAATTCTTCAAGAACAGCCTTTCTTGTATGTTGTGCATCAAGAAAAGCAAAATGAATTCTATTTAAATGCATTCGGTTTAAAATTACATCTGACCATCCCTGAATAAAAAATATATTCTCTAACTCTTTAGGCCAAAGACTTAATAATTCTGCTCTAGTGGAAGGACCATCATTATCAATAATTGAATTCCAAAGGATTTTTTGATTATGAGGAATACAATCAATTGTAATTATCTGCCCATTAACTTTTTGATCATTAAGAGCTTTTGACATACATATTGAGGAAAATCCCCTAGCCGTTCCTGTTTCAAAAATAAAAATAGGTTTCCTAAAATCATCTTTGTTGTCTGATAAGTATTTAGATAAAACAGAAAAAAGTAATCTACCGTGATTAAAGTTTAATTTACTTTTTTTAATACATGTTTGAGTAATTAAAGATAATTCTGAAAACCATTCCTTATCAATTGCAAAACCAATTTTCTTTTCAAAATCTATTATTTCTTTAGAATTATTTGAAATTGTTTCTTGATGTAATTTTATATATCTTTTTTTTGTAGCTAGAGGTCTTTTAGAAAAAGGGACTTTAGGTAAAGGTTTTTCAAAAAAAGAAATTTTAAAAATGCAATTATACGTATACCTTATAAATGATCCTATAAAGAATTTAAGTTTTCTTAGCAAGCTTTCTGATTTTCTAATAAAAATTTTTTTGAGCTTAATTAGCATTTCTCTTTAGTGAAATTAGTAAATATTGTAATACAGCCTTAAATAGATCAATTCTGAATTTCTTATAAATTTATCATGAACATTTAATTATTGATCTCAATAAACTCAAATCGAAAGACTAGCAAAATAAACATTTTAAAAAACTTTATTTTAATTGATTAAGTATTATGAATACTCTTATAATTAATCATTAATTAAAACATATATAAAGTTCAATAAATGGATATAGTTCAAAAGTCCTTAACAATAAAAGATAATGAGAAATTAAGAACTAGAGCCCCTATGAGGATAAGTTTTGCTGGAGGAGGAACTGATATTGATCATTATTTTAGAAAGTATAATGGAGCGGTAATTAATGCTACTGTCAATAAATTTGCTTATGTTGAGATAGTTAGAACAGATCGCGAATTTGTTGCAGAATCATTAGATTTCAACAAAATTTTAATCTATGAAAAAAATATAGAAGTTGGCAAAATTCCTAAAGAATTAAGACTTCATCTAGCTGTTTATGAACATATAATCAGAAAATTTAATAACTCCAAACATTTATATATTAAATTAAGTTCTTACGTTGATGCTCCAATTGGTTCTGGATTAGGTAGCTCTTCAACTTTAGTGGTTGCAATGATAAAAGCATTTAACGAATTATTATTACTTGGTTTAGATGATTATTCAATAGCTGGATTAGCTCATCAAATTGAGAGGGAAGATTGTGGAATAAAAGGAGGAAAGCAAGACCAATATTCAGCTGCTTTTGGTGGGATAAATTTTATTGAATTTAACAAGGCAAATACAATTGTTAATACATTGAAAATTAAAAATTGGTTTAAATGTGAATTAGAAAGTTCTTTAGTATTGCATTTCACAGGAGTATCTAGATTATCTTCTAATGTAATCGAAGATCAGTTACAATCAGTTCTTCAAAATAATGAAACTGCGCTAAATTCACTTCATGAAATAAAGAAAGAAGTTTACTTAATGAAAAATTATCTTCTGAATTCAGATATATGTGGAATAAAAAAAATAATAAATGAAGGATGGAGTTATAAGAAAAAAACCTCGACTAGTGTGAGTAATGATTTTATTGATAAACGAATAAAACTAGGATTTGATAATGGCGCTGAGGCAGCGAAAGTTTCTGGTGCAGGCGGCGGAGGCTTTATACTATTTATGTGTGATCCTAAAGATGCAATTAAATTAAGAAATAGATTACTTGAAGAATCTACGGAAACATTTTTTTGTAATTTTAACGACCAGGGAGCACAGTCATGGATAGTAAATTAGATTTTATGGAAAATAAAATTGAGAAAATATTAAAAGATTCAATTAAATTAAACACTACCATTTTAAGAAATAAATCTTTTAATAGAAATATTCTTCAAATTTCTAATATTATCGTAAATGCAATAAAAAATAATAATAAAGTTTTATTTTTTGGTAATGGTGGGAGCGCCGCTGATTCTCAGCATATGGCAGGAGAATTTATATGTAGATTTATGTTTGAACGGAAATCAATCCCGGGAATTGCGTTAACAACAGATCCCTCAGTTATGACATCTATTGCAAATGATTATGGGTATGAAGAAGTATTTAGTAGACAAGTAGAAGCTTTGGGGAATAAAGGTGATATTAGTTTTGCCTTTTCTACTTCTGGGATGTCTCGAAATGTCATAAAAGGTTTAGAGACTGCAAAGAAAAAGGGATTAATTACAATTGGCATGACTGGTGAGAATGCAAATGAGATGGGAAATCATTGTGATTTCCTTGTTAATATTCCCAATAATCAGGTGCCTAGAATTCAAGAAGGGCACTTAATAATTGGACATATAATTTGTGAAATAGTTGAAGAGCAATTATTTAAATAATTCATGAAAAATATAGACGTTTGTATTTTAGTAGGAGGATTTGGTACTCGTTTAAAACCGATTTTAAAAAATCAACCGAAAGTTCTTTCCAAATTTTTAGGAAATCCAATTTTAAGTTATATCTTGGATCAACTAATAGAAGATGGGTTTCGGAAAGTATGCTTGTTAACAGGTTATAAATCAGATGAGATAAAAGAATTTTATGGAAATAGGTATAAAAATTTAGAAATCTTTTATAGTGAGGAAGAGATACCTCTTGGAACAGGTGGAGCAGTTAAGTTTTTTTCAAAAAGATCGAATGCTTCTCAAATTTTGGTTCTTAATGGAGACACGCTTATTGACGTGTCAAGATCAAATTTTATCAAGCAAATACCTCAAGATTTCGATGCGATACTTGGTATAAACTATCGCGATACTTCAAGATATGGAAAATTAGAGTGCGATAGTAATCAAAATTTGATAAAAATTCTTGAAAAAAATAATTCATCCCAACCTGGTTTGATTAATTCGGGGACTTATTTAATCCAGAAGAGTGGCATATCTTCATTCTCAAAGGATATTTTTTCTCTTGAAAAAGAATATTTCCCATTAAGAGTTTCGAAAAGAAAAATCAAGACTATTATTTATGAGGCAAATTTTTTAGATATTGGAATACCAGAAGATTATTATAAAGCAGAAAATTTTTTAAATAAATTTATTTTTAAATAATAATGAATAAATGTTTATTTCTTGATAGAGATGGAGTTATAAACGTTGATTATGGATATGTATATAAGAAAAAAGAATTTATTTTTAGGGAAGGTATTTTTGATATATGCAATGAAGCACAAAAGATGAGTTTTAAAATAATAGTAATAACTAATCAGGCTGGGATTGGAAGAGGCTTATATACGGAAAGTGATTTCTTTAATATCAATGAATATATGAAGTTAAAATTTAATCAAAGAGATTTAAATATAGATGACGTATATTTTTGCCCATTTCATCCGAAAAAGGGAAAAGGTATTTATTTGAAAGATTCCTATGATAGGAAGCCTAATCCTGGTATGATTTTGAAAGCAGTTGATGAGCATAATTTAGATATAAAAAGTTCAATATTTATTGGTGATAAAGAAAGTGATAGGCAGGCAGCATCTAATGCAGGTATACCTTATTTTCTAGATGCTAAAGATGATGATTGGATTAATAAGTCTATTAATTTGATAAGAAGAATTGATTAAATTAAAAGCTACATATTAAATTTTAATATAATCAAATATGGAAACTTATTTTTAATATTTTGAAAATTATTTGTCTTACTAGATCTCCACTTGACTTTTTTGGAGGAATATCAATTTTCTGTTTAAGTTTATATAAAGAATTCGAATTAGAGGTGAAATGCTTTAGTTATGATATTTCTAATTCTTTTAAATGTGAAACTCATAGAAAGATATCAGGGATTGAAGAAATTGTGTTTCCTTCAGAGTTAAATTATGGAACTATATCAATTTCTTTTGGATACTTAAAAAAAGTAATATCTGCAATTAACGAATATGATGTAATACATACTCAGCATCCAGATCCTTTCTCAGCTATTGCTGTTATAATCGCTAAATTAAAGAAACCTTCTATTAAAATTATCACCACGTGGCACGCAGAAGTATATAAGTCTTATTTACTATTTGCTCCTTTTTTATTAATTATTGACCTTTGTTTATTTTCATTATCTTCAAAACTTGTTTACTTTACTCCATTTCATATAAAAAGCTCATTACTTGCAAAAATTCCTTTATTTAGAAAAAAAATTATACAAATTCCAAACACTTTGGATACGAAGTTTATTCAAAAATATAAGTCTAGAGATTGTAAAGAAATTAATATCAATCAAAAAGAGTTTATTAACATAATTAGTGTTGGCAGATTAGTATCTTATAAAGGTTATGAGTATGCAATAGAGGCTTTATCTAAATTAAATAATAGATTTAAATATACTATTGTCGGTAAGGGCCCATTATTAAATAAACTAAAAACTTTAATCTATAAACATAAACTTGAAAGTAGAGTCACTCTTCTAAGGGATATCAGTAATGAGCAAAAATATAAATTATTAGATAATTCAGATATTTTTTTATTCCCTTCCATCTCAACCTCTGAAGCTTATGGCCTAGTACAAATAGAGGCAATGTGCTTTGACCTTCCTATTATTAATACTCAATTAAATAATGGTGTTAATTTTCTCGTGCCGCCAGAAGATGCAATAACTTGTAGGCCTAAATCTTCTATCCAAATCAAAAATGCTATTTTGGAAATTTCAACAAATAACAAACTCTATAGTGAATTGTGTAATAAATCAAAAAATAATCTTAATAGATTTTCTATTGATGAAATGATCAATAAATATAAAGAATTAATGATTAACTGTGATAATTAGTATTGTTAGACCATTCAGGAATTAAGTTCTCGATTATTGAAAGAACATTATTCTTTTCCATATTCTTCAGAGATTTTTCTAGTTTTTCAACCTCTTTAAAAAGATCATTTGGATTGATAAATTTTTCATTGGCTTTGTAAATAAGTGGATGCTTAGTTTCAGTAGATGTGCCATCAATTAAAAGTTCTTCGTATAATTTTTCCCCTGGTCTTAGGCCAATCTTTATAATCTCAATATCACCATCTGGATTGTCTTTTGATTTTATTTCCAAGCCACTGCTAATAATCATTTTTTCTGCTAGTTCTTTTATTCTTTTTGATTCGCCCATATCAAGTAAAAAAACCTCTCCTCCTTTACTTAGAGAAGAAGCTTGTATAACAAGTTGTGCTGCCTCTGGGATTGTCATAAAATATCTCTCAACTAGTTCGTGAGTTAAAGTAATTGGGCCACCAGATTCTATTTGTTTCCTGAAAAGAGGTAATACAGAACCTGAAGAATTTAATACATTTCCAAATCTTACAATTGAAAAAATAGTATTGGTATTTTTAGATATATTCTGATTTTCTAAATTCAATTTAGAATATGCTTGCACTAAAAGTTCGGATAATCTCTTGGATGCTCCCATTATATTTGTTGGTCTAACTGCTTTGTCTGTAGAAATTAAAATCATTTTTTTTACATATGAATTACAACAAGCTTTACAGATTTGATTAGTTGATAAAACATTATTTGAGATTCCTTGTATTGGATTATTTTCCACTAAAGAAACATGCTTATATGCTGCAGCATGAAAAACTACATCAATTTTTTCTTCTAGAAATATTTTTTGCATTAATTTATAATCTTTTGCTGATCCAAGAATTGATTTGATTTCAATTTTGCTTATGTTTAGATTAATTAGCTCATAATTTATCTTAAATAAACTAGGCTCACTTCTCTCGATTAAGATTAATTTAGATGGTCCAATTTTCAAGACTTGCCTAGCAAGCTCCCCACCAATAGATCCTCCAGCACCAATAATGCATATCCTTAGACCATTAATAGCTGAATTAAGAAGTTCTTTGTTGGGTGAAACAGGTTCTCTTCCTAAGTAATCTTCTATTTGAATTGGTTTTAAAGATTCGATTTTCACCAAACCATTTGTGATCTGATCAATAGAAGGGATTTTTGCTATGGGTATATTACCCATCTGTAATTTGTTTAATAGCTTTTTAGATTTTGCTTCAGATCCATTTAAGGGGGGGAAAAGTATTAGATCTAAAGAATTAGAGAATTTCTTTAATATTTTTGAATTATAAATAGGATATTTATTAATAAATCTTCCATTTAATGAAGGATCATCATCTATAAAAAATCTAATTTTATATTGATTATGATTTTTTAAAATATTTAAAAGTTGAACGCTTCTTTCCCCAGTGCCGTATATTGCTATTCTTTTATAGTTATTTTCAATTTTTTTATTCAAAACTTTACTTAAAATGTCGCAAAGAACAATTCTCATAAATATTAAAAAAACATTTAATATCAAGTACAAAAAGAGGATTTCTCTGTAAGGAGGAATTGTTATGTTGAAAATTGAAGATAGTGAGGTGGCTAGAATTACTAAAAAAGTATTCCTAGCAATCATTCTATAAATAGAGTAGTTAGATATATATCTTGCTAAGCTTTTATATTGGCCGCTATATTTATATATTGGAACAGCCAAAAAAGTTAATAAAAGTATAAAGTAAATATGTTTTTCAAAGTTAATGATTAAGGAATGACCAAAGAAAAAAGAGGTAGAATGAAAAGATAAGTTTATTAGGAGTAGATCAATTATAAAAAGTACTAATTTTCTATAAAATGGTTTGAAATTTAAAATAATTTTTATATTTTTTTCTGAAAGCATTAATTATTCTCCCTACAAAGAAGTGATGAGCTAAATCTTAGTATTTTGATTTTCAAAAGCCAAATCAAATGGAACTGCATATTTTTTATCTAAAACTAATCCTACAGATAATAAAAGACCTAAGGATAATATTTTAATAAAATTGTTCCCCAATATTGCTGAAATAGTCATTAAAATTGTTGAAATTAAATAAATTTTTGTAATCAAAGAGTGCCGCAAGTGGTTTTGATTTAGTCTTTGGTAGAGATGTAATTTATGAGCTCTAAAGATATTATGCCCTTTGGATAATCTTATTAATATGCATGTTCCCGCATCAAGAATGATTGGACTAATTATCATTAAAATATTAAAGAAAATAATAAAACTACTGGCCGATAATGTCGCCGCTACAATTAAACCACCAATATAAGTACTTCCAATATCACCCATAAAGATTTGTGCAGGCTCCCAATTAAATATTAAAAAAGATATTAATGAACCAAACATTACAAAAAATAAATTATTTTGAGAAAAACCTAGATAAAGAAAAACTATTGATGTTGTAGAAGTTAATAAGCCGTCAATTCCATCTATGAAATTAACTAGATTTATTATTGATGTTCCAAAGAAAGTTATGATAATTACAGATAGTAAAGAAAAAATAATTCCATAATTAAAAATATCTATGAAAATACTATTAGTAAAATTTCTGGAAATATTTAAGATAATTAATACCACTATTATTTGAATCTGGAATCTAAACTTATTACTTAAATTAAATTTATCATCGATAAATCCTACTACTGCTAGAGGCAGGCAAATTATAAATAAAAGATTTGCATTGATTCCACTTTTATAAATATCGAATAAGGAAAATATTAATGAAGTCAATACAAACCCAACCCCACCGCTAGTAGCAGTAGGCTTTTCATGAGATGACCTTTTATTTGGAATATCTACTGACGCAAGATAATTCTTATGGATAATTGTGAATATATAAGTAATTAGAAATGGAATAAAAATATAGATTAATAATTTCAAGGCGATTTAATATACTTAAATGATTATATATTTTGGAAATAGGTAAATGGAATAAAACATTAAGATTAGATTTGGTGTTATGGTAGATCTACTTATAAATTTTGCTAATAAGCCAAAAAGAGGCATAAAAAACCTCCAAAAAAGAGGCAAAATAAAGCTTAAAAAAGATGTAAGAAAAATAGTAATCAACATAATATACCTCATTTTGAAATCTTCTTTTGAGTTGAATGTAATTAAAACAAAACTTATCGGCAAAATAAAAATGGAATAATTTAGTTTACAATCATATATAAAACAATTAGTAAAAATATTTAATTTAGTGAAATCATAATTATTGAGTGAAATATTATTTAAGATTAAAGAATAAACGAAGATTAAGAAAAACAAAAATAAAAAGAATATTATTTTGCTTATTTCCCTATCCCAATTATGGGCTCTTAAAATATAAAAGTTTGGATTAAGAAATTTTTTTTCTTTTTCTAAGTCTTTAATATTAAGAATTAAAAGCAAAATAGAAGTTACATGAAGAGTAATGCTAAATAGTTGTAATGCAAAAAATATTAATTTACTTATTAAATTTTTTGGCTTCTCATTATAAAAATAATCAATACTTAATATAATTAATGCTGAAGATATGGCAAATCTGTTTATTGAGATAAAAAATACTGGAGTTATTGGTATTACAAGAAAATTTATAAATAGATAAAAGGAGTGTTTATATTTTAAAAAAATATAAATATAAATTGATAGAGCTACACTTCCTATAATAATTATTGTTTGCTCAGGATTATTTATAATATTATTAATAAAAGCTGCAATTCTGAAATACAGGATGTTTGTGAAATTAAGTGTATGAGGCCATATATAAGATATATTTGTTCTGTTATTAAAGAAATCCTCTTTGAAATTATTATTAATTATAAGAAAATAAAAATTAAGATATAAAAATGAGAATATAAAAATTAAAAACGGTTTAAGTTTATTATTAATAATCAAATTCATTTAAAAAACCTGGATATTATTGAACGGGTAATCTTAAATGGAATAGAGATAATTAGTAAAATAATGAACTTATAGAAGGTTATATTGTCATTAATACTGCTTTCATCAAATATTCCAATTATCGAGTTCAGTGCGAATATTTTTTGCATAGTTTTTCTATCTTTACTAATTTTATGACTTGTCCTTTCAATATCAAAAGGTTTGAAATTAAGCTTGCTAGTTATATAGGGATTTTTTGAAACTTTTAGTAATTTTATTAATAAATTATAATCTTGACTTAATTTGAAATCCTTTGAATAACCATTTGAGTTTAAATAACATTTCTTTGTAAAAGATATACCTCCATGTTTAGCAATATTTCCAGTGAGACATAAAATTAATGATGCTATTTGTGGCTTTCTTGAGTGAAATTTTTTTATTATATTTCCTAATATAGGGTGTTCAGTAAAGATGATGAGGTCATGACCTAATTTAAATAAATTAGCTATTGATATAAGATATTCACTTGAATGAAGTTCGTCATCATCCATTCTTACTATATATGCATCTTTTGGAAGTTTCTCAATTAGCTTTATAAGACTATTTGTCAATCCAATATTTTCATTATTTTGTTCAACTTTAATTCTTTCATCTTTTGTGTAGTTATCAAATTTTTTTAGTTTATTATGGTTATCTTCATCATTGCATATTTGTAATTCCCAATCTTTATAAGATTGAAGGATTAAACTATCTATAAATAAATCTAAAGTTTCATTATTATTATAGGTGCTTGAACAAATAGTTAATTTCATTTTTATATTTTAAATTTAATAAAACCTAATATTTTACCAATAAATAATGCAATATTTCTTATGCTATAGCTCCTATTAAATATTAATAATCCTATAAACGATAAACCTAAATTAGAAAATATACTTACTAAAAAGAAAAAAGTCATTTTTATTTGATTTGAATCAAAATATTTTTTGTACAAAGCTCCTCTTCCAAAACCATATTTAAACATTTTTTTGAATCCATATTGATTCTTAAATGTAGGAGGATGAATCACTATAAATAAGGGATTGTATACAATTTTTATTTTATGACTAATAGCTTGAAAAAATAATTCTGTTTCTTCGCTTCCTCCGAACTTTGCACCTAGACCGAAATCTTCATTGAAAAATATTTTTTTCTTTATTAAATCTCTTCCATAACAAATACAAGAGCCCATTATTGAATTATGATTAAATAAATTTAAGTTTTTAAATGTTTTATAGTTCTTTATATGTTTATTAATGGGTTCTAAATTAGGTTTACAAATTGAACCTATAATTAAGCTATTTATATTATTTCTTTTTAAATATAAAAGTGATTGCATTAAAAGATTTAAATCATAAATATAAGCATCATCATCAATGTGAATAAAATAATCAGATTCTTTATAATTCTTTCTAGCAATTTTGGATAAACTGTTCCTTGCTTTTGATAAAGAAATATAAGGTGATTGATACTCTATAAAATATTTATGTTTTATGGTTCTTTCTTTAGATTTAAAATCTTTAATTTGTTTATTAATAATAAAAGTTATATTGTCAGGCCATGAATTTAATATATCTTTTATTGATAAAAAACAATTAAGTTTATAATAATCTTCCTCTCTAGTTTGAGTCATAATAACTATCTTTGGATACTTAGAATTATCGAAGTAATCTTCCAAAATAATTTTTATGCTAATATCGATTATAGTATCGGCGTGAATTAATGCCAAATATATTATTATGTTTTACAAATAACATTTCATTAGAAAATTGGAATAATTCAGGAAGCTTATCAAGAGAATTAATATATATAGAAAAATTTTTAAAAAATAATTATACCTTTAGTCTATTAACTTACGGAAATTCAAAGGATGAGGAAATTGAATTAGCTAGTTATATTAATGTTATTCCAATATATAAAGTTATCAAAAGATTAAGTAATAAATATTTGAATAATTTTTTTCACTTAATAAGACTTTTAAAAGTTTCCTTTATTTTAAAAGAAATAGATATTATTAAATCTAATCAATTGTTAGGCTCAAATATTGCAATTTTAATAGGCCTTTTATTTAATAAAAAAGTTATTGTAAGAATTGGTTATGAGCCTAATCTAAATATTACCTATGATAAATTTTTACCAGCCGAGTCGCGGAATAAGTCTATTAATAAATTTTTTATTATGAAATTTTATTTTTTAGGTTTATTCTCGTATAAATTATGTGACCATATTATTTGTACAACAAAAGTTCAAAAAAATTTCATTAAAAAAAATTTTTTTATAAAAGACTCTAAAATTTCTATTATTCCAAATTGGATCGATACTGATCTTTTTAGCCCAGCTAATAATGACTATAATAAAAAGGGAATTTTATATATTGGAAGATTGGAGCCTGAAAAGAATCCCGAATTTTTATTAAATTCAATGTATGGAATAAAGGAAAAAATAACCTTTATAGGTGCGGGAAGTTTAAAAAATAAATTATTAAAAATTGCTAAAGATAATTCCATAGATATAGAGATTATGGACCCTGTTCCAAATGAAAATCTAGTTAGTTTTTATAGAAATTGTAAATTATTTATCCAATCCTCCTATTATGAGGGAAATCCTAAAACAATTCTTGAAGCGATGTCATGTGGCTGTGCAGTTATAGCTAAAAATGTAGTAGGTATAAAAGAACTAATAAATAAAAAAAATGGTGTTTTAATTGATAGTGAAACAGACTTGAATAGAGTTATAAAAGATTTATTAAAAAACAAAATAAGAAGACAAGAGTTAGGAAAGAATGCGAGGAGAGAAATAAAATATCATAATGACATTAATTTATGTCTTGAGAAAGAAAAGCAAATATTTTTTAAATTAAAAAATTAAATATTAATTAGAAAAGCATGAATAAAGAAACAGAGTTTGATTTTAGACTAGATGATGTAGGTGCATCTACAAAAATTTATGAACAATATTCAAGAAATATAATTGGAAATATTGGGTTTCTAAAAAAAAGACATTTTCTAGGTGCATGGGGTCCATATCATGAACTTGATTTAAATGAATATGAATATCTTTTTGATAAAATGAAAAAAAATAATAAGAATTTAGCTGTCGGAATTACTGCTACTTGGCTAGATGCTAAAAATAATCTTATTCCTTTTGATGTGAAATTTCCAAGAGAAGCAGAATTTTTAAAAAATGCAGACAAAAATGGATTGATAACTGTTGTAAATCATGGCCTAACGCATTCTGTAGTAGGCATGCATATGCCAAATTTATTGAAATCTAATCGTGCATTTCATAGGGACTTTGCTGATTGGCTACCTGAATTTATGCATAAAAAGATAATTAATCAATCTCAGGAAATATTAGAGAATTGGTTAGAAAGAGAAATAACTATTCTGGCCCCACCAGGTAATCAGTACTCATTGAAGACCGTCAAAGCATGTTTAAATAGTAATATAAAGTATATTCAATCTACTTTGAATTTAATTCCAAAGAATTGTGCTACGAAATATTTGTCTTTAGAGAATTGTAAATGTTTTCACGATAGGGAAATTAAAATTTATGGTAAAAGGTTTGTTGATAATTTGTTTAATTAATTTATGAATACAACTAGAAGATTCTATATTGATAGATTTATGAATAATTTTAGTCATCAAATTAAGGGGGGAATTCTTGACCTTGGAGGGGTAAGAGGTAAAAGAAGAGGTAATTATTTTTATAATCTTAATCAAGAAAAAAATAGAGTTGTTATAAACAATAACCCAAAAGCAAATCCTGATTATTTATTATCAATTGAAGAGGATTTTAATTTATATAAGAAGTTTGATACTGTTATAGTAAATGAAGTAATAGAGTATATAGATAATTTAGATAATTTATTCAAAAATATATTGAAAGTTTCTAACCGTAAAACAAAATTAATTATGACATGGCCATGGATGAATACTTTCCATGGGGATAAGGCTTATGATTTAAAGAGGTATTCGAAAGTATATATAGAAAATATTTTATTAAAGCATAATTTTAAAATTGAGTTTATTGAAAATAATGGAGGCATATTTTCAGTCGTTTGGGATTTTTTTCATACTCTTAATTCCAAAAATAAAAATGTATTTCTAAGAAAATTTTGTAAACTTCTACTTTTGTTGTGTTATCAGTTATTTATTAAATTGGATAATCTTTTAAATACATCAGAAATAGTAACTACTGGTTTTACAATGGTTGCGAGACTTGAAAAATAAACAATATATGTTTAGTTTTTATCCAATTCCTACAGGAAGGGCTGGGGGGTCAAATTTTCTAAATTCTTTAAAAGAAATTTTAAAAAAAGAATCTAATTATTCTTCTAAATGGGAAAAAGCTGATTTGATTTTATTAAATAGCCATCATTGGTTAGATTCTATATTTAAAATAATTAAACTAAGAATTAAAGGCAAGAAATTTGTAATTCGTATAGATGGACCTTTACAAATTTATAGGAAAACTTTTTTTTCAGTTTTTGAAGATAGAATTATTTATTCAATTGCAAAAAATCTTTGTTCTGGTGTGATTTATCAATCAAAGTGGTCAGCATCTAGAAATAAAGATATTGATAGAAATTTAGGAGTTTTGCCAGAAAGAATTATTTATAATGCATCGCTGAGTGAAAGCAAAAATATTATGAATAAAGGTAAGGAGTTTTGTTTGTTTGTATCTAATTCTTCTAATTCACTTAAAGGTTTAAGTGAATTTATTGATTTGGCAAATAAATCTAAAGATATCCCTGAACTTAGCAGATTAAAATTTTTTATAATTGGAAATTTTTCATCAAATAGAAAAGAAAATAATCTAATTAATTTGGGCTTTAAACAAAAAAAAGATTTAGAGATTTGGATGATGAAATGCAAATACTTTATACATCCTTCTAAATTTGAAGCATGCTCAAATGCTTTGCTGGAAGCAATTAATTTTAAAATGATCCCATTTGTATATTCCTCTAGTTCGAATGTTGAATTAGTTCAAGATAAAAGATTGCAATTTTCTTCAGTTGATGAGCTTATTATCAAATTGAAATTAGTTATAAGCAATAAAAATTTTAAACCTAAAAATTTAATGTTAAATGATATAGATTCCGCAGCTCAAAATTATCTTAATTTCTTTGAAGAAATTCTTTTACAAAATCCAGAGTCAAATAAATTTAGCTTTTTCAAAGCTATCAATATATTATTTTCATATTCTAATTACATCTTATTTAAGATTATTTTTGCAGTCATTCAAAGATTAAATTTTAAATAACTAATTATAGCCTTAAGATTTTTTCATTCCTTGTTAATATTCCTTTTATATCAAATATTATGATGCCACGATTTAATAAATTTTCCCAAAAATAAGAATCAATATCTTTATATTCATCATGAGCCACTGCAATAATAATTGCCTCATAATCTTCAAACCTAATATCACTTTTAATCTGCAAATTATAGCAATTTTTAACTTCTTCTCCTATCGCGATAGGGTCACAAATATCAACATTAATATTAAATTCTTCTAATCTTCTTAACAAATCAAAGACTTTGGAATTTCTAATATCAGAACAATTTTCTTTGAAAGTACAACCCATTATTAAAACTTTGGATTTAGATAAATTATTACTCTGTTTAGAAAGATTAATTATTAATTTATCAGCAATATGCTGAGCCATCTTTTCATTTGTGCTTCTGCCCGAGAGAACCAAATTTGCATGATATCCATATTCTGCTGCTTTAAAGGTTAGATAATAAGGATCTATACCAATGCAATGACCACCAACAAGACCTGGTCTAAAAGGTAAGAAATTCCATTTTGTAGATGCAGCATCAAGTACATCATTTGTATCGATTTTCATATGTTCAAATATTAATGACAACTCATTTACTAAAGCTATATTTATATCTCTTTGGGTATTTTCAATTACCTTAGCTGCTTCAGCTACCTTAATGGAGCTCACATTATATGTGCCTGCTTTTATAAAACTTTTGTAGAAATTATCTATTAAATAAGAGGATTCATCAGTATTGCCACTAGTAAGTTTAACAATATCTGAAATACCCATTTTGAAATCTCCAGGGTTTACCCTTTCTGGACTATATCCATAAAAGAAAGTTTTTATACTTTCTACATTTGAGTTGGTTTTTAAACCTGAATATTCTTCAATTAATGGTATACATACTTCTTCAGTCGCTCCAGGATAAACGGTACTTTCATATACCACTATTGGGTTTGTATTTCTCTCTCTTAGTTTAATTAAATTGCCTACTGATATTGAAGCCTTTTTAAGTGCTGATAAATCTGGATGATTATTCTTATCTATTGGAGTGGGAACTGTCACTATAAAAATGTCAGCTTCTTTAATATTTAAAGAGTTTGCGGTGAAAAATAAATTCGAATTATTAATTAATGCATGCTCATCAACTGATTTTGTTATGTCTATTCCTTTTTTTAATTGCTCAATTCTTTTTTTATTAATATCAAATCCAATAACTTTTCTATTAATATTTTTTGATGTAGAAAGACACTTTTTTACTTTGGCAATTTCAACAGCAAGAGGAAGACCAACATAACCAAGGCCAATAATCGCTACATCGCAATTAAATATATCAGGAAATAGATTTTCTCTTTTCTGCATAATTATATTAAATTAATTAGATTTGCATAAAAAACTTTTTTCTTTTCTATTCTGGTTAGTCTACATTGTAATACTCTCGGTACCATTCAATAAATTTTGAGACACCCTCTTTTACAGAAGTTCTAGGCTTGTAATCGATCCATTCTTCTAATTTTGAAGTATCTGCAAAAGTTGCTTCAACATCACCAGGTTGCATTGGCATGTATTTCTTTATTGCTTTCATGTCGAGAGATTGTTCTATAGCTGAAATATAGTCCTCGAGTTTAGTTGGACTTGAATTACCTATATTAAATACTTTGTGAGGTGCCCAGCTGCTTGCAGGATCGCATATATCTTTATCGAAATCTTTATTAGGTAGTGGTGGTTTATTTATCATTCTTATTAAGGCTTCAACAATATCGCCAATATAAGTAAAATCTCTTTTCATATTGCCGTGATTAAAAACTTCTAAAACATTATTTTCAATAATTGCCTTTGTAAAAATAAATAATGCCATGTCAGGTCTTCCCCATGGTCCATAAACAGTGAAAAACCTTAATCCTGTACATGGTAAGTTGAATAAGTGTGCATATGAATGAGCCATTAATTCATTTGATCTTTTTGTGGCAGCATATAAACTAACTGGATGATTAGCACCATGGGATTCTGAGAAAGGCATCAAACTATTTCCGCCATAGACTGAACTGCTACTCGCATAAATTAAATGATGTACCTTAAAAGTTTTACAAAGTTCCAGGATATTTGAAAATCCAAGTATATTTGAATTTATATAAGCGGTTGGATTTATGAGAGAATACCTGACTCCAGCCTGAGCAGCTAAATTAATTACATATTTTATTTCATGGGTTTTAAATATATTTTCAAGTTTAGATTTATCAATTAAATCTAATTTATAAAACAAAAAATTAATTTCGTTGTTTTTTATTTTTCGAAGAGTATTAAGGCGATCTTTCTTTAATTTTGGATCATAATAATCATTTAGATTATCTATCCCAATAACAACTTGGTTATTCAATAACAATTGTCTTGCTAAGTTAAAGCCTATAAACCCTGCAACACCAGTAACAAGAATTGCCATAATTATTTATCCCAAAAAATTATTTTAACTAATAAAACTAATCTTGAGTAATTATTTTATTATATTTATTGAATAATAATAATTTAATCTAAAGTAAACCAGCCTAAAACATTATTTTTTAAAAAATAAATCTTTTCTTTCAAATCTTTTATTTCTTTCAAAGTAATACTACTGTTGTTCTTCTTTACTAGAATAATTTTCTCACTTTCATTATGGCCTAAAACATTTTCAGATAAAGAAATTTTAGATTTTGAATAATCTGCTATTTTATCCTGTAATTTTTTTAAACTAATAGGCTTTATATTCCCAAAAGGTACTATAACTATCGAATCTTTGAATAGTTTTTTATCGGTTTTTAAATTCGCTAAAATCAATAAATTTTTAAAACTAGTATCATCTTTATATGATAGATCAGCGAGAAATTCAGTTCCAATGATTTTTTCGATTAGATCTTTATTTTTAATTGGTCCAAAGAAATTCTCTTTTAAATAAAATATGAAGATTAAGATAAATGCATTTAATATACTTAAAAACGAAAACAACTTAATATAATTTGGTTTTAATTCACTTATTTCATGAAAATATATTAACTCCCATGGTTCAATAGCAGTAGTTTCTATAAACATTATAGAATTTGTTAATCTGTATAGTCTTTCTCTGCTTTTAGATTCCATATTTATGATTGTCGTGTAAAATAATTCATCACAAGAGCCTTTTTTATTAGCTTTATTAGTTTGACAATTCAATAAAATAGCTTTGTAAGAATCATTTTCTATATTTATATTTCTTAATTCATTTCTTAGTTTTTCTAGTACTATATTTTTTTTATTATTTTGATTTTTTAATGTTTCTTTTTTATAATTATCAAGTAGCGAATTTAGTACAAACTCTACTTCGGAAATAGTTTTACCATAATAAGATATTTTAATAATCTTGCTATCCCTAATTTCAGAACTTTTTTGAATTTCTGGTTTTATCTGTAATTTTTTTTTCCAAGTATTTAAATCTATTTTTTCTTTTAGCTTTAAGTTATTGTAGATTTTTTCTATATTTCTTGAGTTCCCAATCAAATTAACTTCTTCATTTAAATTAAGATTAAAAGTATTATTTTTAATAATAGAGTTATTTGTACTTATATCTGGATAACTTGGTCCTCTGAAAAATATTTCAACTACTCCTGATGCTTTTTCTGATTTACTTATTATTTTGTTAAAGATATAAAAGGTTGGTATTAGACTTAAAAGATATAGTACTACTAAAAAAAAATTATTCCTTTTCAAAAATCTCAAAAATATTTTTATATCTAATTCGTTAGATAAATTATTATCAATATCTTTATTATTCGAATCCATTTAAAGAATTAGTAGATTATTATTATACATTATTTTGAAATGTAAAAAATATTTTTTTTATTCAAAATTACTAATTTATAATATATTAAAGTAGAAAATATTCTTTCCCCAATTATTGAAAACAATACTAGTTACTGGCGGAACAGGTTACATTGGTAGCCATACTTGCATCTCATTGATTCAAAATGGTTTTAGGGTAATTATATTTGATTCTTTAGTTAATAGCTCAATAGAATGTGTAAATAAAATAAAGTTAATTTCCAGGGAAAAAGATAGTTTAATTTATCCTGAAATTGAATTTATTTGTGGAGATATACGTGATATTAATAATATTGAAAATATATTTAAAAAAGCTAATGAATCTAATAATCCAATCGAAGCTGTTATTCATTTTGCAGGATTAAAATCAGTTTTTGAATCAATAAGAAATCCTATTAGATATTGGGAAAATAATGTTTTAGGTTCAATCAATTTAGTGAAAGTGATGGAAAAATATAATTGTAATGATTTGATATTTAGTAGTAGTGCAACAATTTATGGGAAAGAAAATCCTAATATTTTAGTCGAAGAATCAAACGTTAATCCAACTAATCCTTATGGACAAACAAAATTAACTATCGAAAATATGCTAAGAGATCTTACATTGAAAAAAGATTCAAAATGGAGAGTAGTATGTTTACGATATTTCAACCCTATAGGAGCACACGAATCAGGAATCTTAGGAGAGAGTGCGAAAAGTTTTACACAAAATATATTCCCATTGATTAATAAAGTTGCTATTGGCATTATTGATAAAATAGAGATTTTTGGAAACGATTATCCTACATTAGATGGAACTGGAATAAGGGATTATATTCATGTTGTAGATTTAGCCGAAGGTCATATAGCTGCATTAGATTATATAAATCAATTTAAAAAAAAATTTATAGTTGTTAATCTTGGTACGGGGGAAGGAACATCAGTTTTGGAGTTGATTAAAGTATTTGAGAATGTTAATAATTGTAAGGTTAATTACGTTTTCTCAGATAGAAGAGAAGGCGATATTGCTTCCGTTATTGCTAATAATTCTTTAGCACTTAAATTATTTAAATGGAATCCTAAGAGGGATATATTTGATATGTGTAAAGATGGTTGGAATTTTCAAAATAAAAATCCCAAAGGTTTTTAAATATTAGATCTTTAAAAAAATAGACAAAATTTGCATATAATCCTTAACTTGATAAAAAAATAAAAAATGTATATAATTATCAAAATATTTGAATAAGATTATAAAAAGCATTAATACAGTTTGTTGCATCGGCGCAGGTTATGTTGGGGGACCAACAATGGCAGTTATAGCTAAACATTGTAAAAATATTAAGGTTACTGTTCTTGATATAAATCAAGACAAAATAAATGCATGGAATAGTGAAAATCTTGATGATTTACCTGTTTATGAACCTGGTTTAAAGGAAATAGTAAGAGAAACAAGAGGCAAAAATTTGTTTTTCTCTACGGATATAGCTGGATCTTTAGAAAAGGCAGATATGGTTTTTATATCAGTAAATACTCCAACAAAATCTAAGGGACTTGGTGCCGGTTATGCAAGCGACTTGAAATGGGTAGAGGCAAGTGCCAGAACTGTTTCTGAATTTGCCAAGGGACATACAATAGTTGTTGAAAAAAGCACTGTTCCCGTAAGAACTGCTGAATTAATTAAAGAGATATTAATTCTTTCATGCGATAAAAAAGATGATAAAAAAACATTTTCAGTTCTTTCAAGTCCTGAATTTTTAGCAGAGGGATCAGCCATAAAAGATTTAGAAAGTCCTGATAGAGTTTTAATTGGAGGAGATAATCAAAAAGCAATTCATAAGTTAAGTGAAATTTATCAAAAATGGATTCCAAAAAATAAAATATTACACACAAATTTATGGAGCAGTGAACTATCAAAATTGACAGCAAATGCGTTTCTTGCCCAAAGAGTAACATCAATAAATGCTATAGCTGCATTGTGCGAACCAACAGGGGCTAAAATTAAGGAAGTTTCCAATGCTATAGGATACGACTCTAGAATTGGTGAAAAGTTTTTAGAGGCCAGTCCAGGATTTGGAGGGAGTTGTTTTAAAAAAGATATCCTTAATCTTGTTTATTTATGTAGATATTATGGTTTAGAAGAAATTGCTAAATACTGGGAACAAGTTTCTATAGTTAATGAATGGCAGAAATTAAGAATTGCATCTCTCATAGTAGATAAATTATATGGGACTGTTTCTTTAAAAAATATACTAATTCTAGGTTTTTCATTTAAAGCTAATACAAACGATACCAGGGAATCTGCTTCTATATCAATTTCTAGATATTTGATTGATAATGGGGCTAAATTATTAATACATGATCCTCAAGTTAATGAAAAACAAATTGCTAACGATTTAAAAGAAAATTCCTCAAAAATTGATTGTAGTAGTGAAGGTGGATGGTCATATATTAATAATATTTATAAATCAGCTAAAGGTGTTGATGCAATTGTAGTTTTAACTGAGTGGGATTTATATAAAACATTAGAATGGGAAAAATTATTTGAATTAATGAGAAAACCTGCGTGGGTTTTTGATACAAGGTCTGTTGTTAATAGTGAAAATCTCGAGAAAATTGGTTTTAGGGTTTGGAAATTGGGTCAATAACTAATTTTAAAATAATCATTAATTAATTTTTAATTATATTTTTTAGTCCAGCAAGAAGTATCCAAAAAATTATGCTAATTTTCCCATCATAGTATTGAACATCAAACATTTGACTAAGAAATAAAACAAAAAAAGATGTCCACCAAGCTCTTTCTGAAAAATTAATGTCGAGGTAACCCTCACTTTGATCTTTTTTAAAGAATATATTTTTCAAAGATAAAAAGGATATTAAAACTATAAATATAAATATTAATAAAGAAATAATTACACCGTAATTAAAGGCAATTTCTAAAAATAAATTATGAGAGTGATTAAAAATTTCTGTAAAGTAAGATGAATAGACTTTTGGATATATTCCTGCCCCCCATCCTGTTAGCGGCTTTTCTTTTATTAATAGGAGTGTATTACTCCAGATTTCAAATCTGCTGTCATTGATTAGGTTATAAGTACCTATTTTAAAAAATAAGGTTTTAAGAGTATAAAAGTTTTTAATTTTTATTAGATTCAGGATGAAATCACTAGAAGATGCTATAAAAAATAAGAAAATTATCGGTAATAACCAAAATAGGCTTTTACTTCCGATTAAAGGAGGAATTGATATTATTAATCCCCCATATGCATTTCTTGAAAACGTAAGGATTAATGATATTAAAACAGTTATAAAGAAAAAAACTGAAACCCCTTTTTTGTATATATTCTGAGTTCTTTCAATAACAAATGATATACAAAAAGGCCAAATTATACTGAACCATGATCCTGCATAATTTTGATTACTAAATAATGCTGTTAACCCTCTGTTTTCATTGATTTCTATTGGTCGTTGAAACCAAACGACCAAACCGTTTAAAAATTCAAAAGGTCCATACCAATTAAAAAAATATTGGCCAAAACCAGTTATTATTACTGGCAATGAACCCGCTACTAAGTAAATTGAGGCTTTTTTTCTTTCTTGCCAACTTTCTAAATATATTTGACTTCCTAAAAATAATAAAAAAAGAGGTAACCAATTAAGCATGCCAACCCAAGAAAGGGAATTAGCATTCTCCACATTTAAAAAATTTTGAATTATGCATATAAAAATAAAAGAAAAACTGAAGATAAAAATTGGGACATTCCAAAAATCTTTATGTATATTTTTCTTTTCTTTAATACCAATCAGACTTGAAATAAGAAAAAATAAACCTGATAAGGCTACTGCTGAAGGGATAAAAAATATGCCAAGTTTGAATAATTTGTTTCCTATATTTTTTAAATTCAATTTTCTAGCATTCATTTTTAATACGCTTCCTGCAGGATTCGAACCTGCGACCCACTGCTTAGAAGGCAGTTGCTCTATCCAGCTGAGCTAAGGAAGCTTGGGGTTTGGGGG
>MDTE01160097.1_pt1 | contig 38013 bp, 33 predicted proteins | sample 811231 | NCBI WGS metagenome assembly MDTE01 (sample SAMN05326651, study PRJNA326480) | marine metagenome | isolation source: seawater | place: Indian Ocean: Red Sea | collected 2010 | reverse complement strand
CGGCAACCCCATTATTAACGGTGCAATCGCTTTAGGGCTTGACGACGATGATGAATATATCCCCTTTGGAACGACCGTTGATTCGCCATACATTGCCATTCGCGTGGAGAACAAGAACGCTAACAATGTAACCGAAGTTACTCGATTAACAATGACTATCGGCGATAAAACCAACGACGGCAAATCGCGATACGCTGTAGCAAATGAAACATCAGATGTCATAGCCGTTGACCTGCAATGGTCAGACCGCGTACTCGATTTGTTTTTCGGAGAACTATTAGAAGCGGACAAGTAATACCCGCACTTCTAGACTCAGAACCTAGCCAATCTATGTCGTGAGATTACGATACAACTGGGGTAAGCGCTTGGGAAGCAAATTGATATCCGGCAAAACTTCGTAACTGAAATCATCCATCATTGTTTTCATGTAATCGTGACCCGCTTTGTCTACAGTCAGACAAAATGGCGTTATCCCCTCTTGGCGAGCTTCAATAAGGGATTGTCTAGTGTCGTGAACAGCGTATTCTTTTTCAACGCCCTCTCGAGAATAACCTCTGTCTTGTGGTCGCCCGTCAGATATGAGGAAAAGAAATCTGGAACGAGCCTCGACTTCAGATAATTTGGCTGCGGTATGTCTAATTGCTGGTCCCATACGTGTAGCATGCAACGGTGCAATACGATCAATTCTCCTCGGAACGATATCGGTAAATTTTTCATCCAGATCTTTTATCGTGTAAAACTCAACATTCTCACGACCGTAACCTGAAAACCCAAATATCCCGTATGTATCTCCGAGAGTTTCAAGAGAATTGACCAGCAGCGTTATACCTTCCTTCTCTACATCAACAATTCTTTTGTAAGTACGGCGCAAACCTTCTGACCTTCGTGACCTAAGCCACACCATGTACTCAACTGGATCATCGGGCGCACCCCAATCATCAGATGGCTTTTTTGCCTCATCTATAGCTTCTGCTGTGGAAGCTGACAAGTCGAGCAAAAAAGCCACTGCCACAGAACGTTCATTCTTATTTCGGCGCCAAAAAAGTTTTTCATCTGGAGATACGCCAACTCGTAAATCGATAACTGCTTCTAGCATTGCATCTAGGTCATGTTCTTCTCCATCTTCAAGCCGTTTCTGTTTCCGATACATTTCTGGAATGACTAATTCAAATTGACGCTTAATTTGGACTAATAGAGAGGAATTTTCTGCAAGTGTTTCACGGAAAAAATTAGGCTCCCCATCAGTCATGATTTTTTCGTGAATCATGCACCAATTGGGTTTGTATTCATTAGCCCTAAAGTCCCATTCGGGGTAAGTGTAAGTACCAGGTTCTGTGGCTACCAAAGGCCCACCGTCTTCATCTACATGCTGCGATGGTCCCGGCTGAAATTGCTGATTTTCAGGATCGCGTTTCTGGAGTTCTTTCATCAGGTTTTCTATCATCTCGGAGACCTGTTCATCACCACCCTCCTCGCCTTCCACCTGCTCCATTTCCATTTCAGGAGCGTTTTTCATCATCTCTTCGAGTTGTTCTTGAGTTATTGGCTCCATTTCGCCTGTCTCAGACAATTCTCCACTCTCCATCATCTGCATCTGAGAAAGCAATTGAGATAGTTCTGGTTTAAATTCACCCCGGTAGTCGACCTCCTGAGGAGATGAGTAGTCATCTTCACCCAGGTCTTCTTCCTCTTGCGTGTTTTGGTCTGACTCACCATCACTTTCGCCTTCAGAAGACAACTGATTCATGAACTTTTCAAGAATTTCATCCCTGTCGACTTCATTTTCCTCTTGATCTGAATCATCCGACTCTTCTTCCTCTTCCGGTTCAAGTTGCTCGTAGTCATCATCTTCAAGATCTTCATTACTGATATCAATCAACAATGAGTAAGCCCGTACAGCGGCCTCGGCTGCGTCTTCAACATTTGCCTCTACAGTCGTGACCTTCCGAATCAACCTGCGCAACCTGCGCGCCGCATCTTTATGCTCTGCCGGAACGATCATGTCATCGGTCTGCCCAAGGCTCACACGGATCATAAACTCAACCAAAGCCTCACGAGCTGGTAGATCCTTAACGTCGGGTCGGGATTCCAGCGCTGCGTCTCTTACCAAGTCATACATAACCGTAATACCTGGATAGAGTTCTGAAACATATCCATCAATCCTTGAACTCTCAAGCACTGTGAAGACATCTAAGGCCAAACGTCGTTCTTGAAAAAGATCGAAAAATCTGCTCATATCAGTTAAGAATTCGGGCTTGGTCTCATCGCCCTTCTCTGCAACTTCTTCAGTTAGAGCAGAAGTGACAACGTCCGACAGCGCAATCCCTGACGAATTTCCTGCAGATTGAATTGATTCTTCATCGGCCTTGGCTGCCTGGAGTTCTGCTGCTCCAGGTAAGTTCGGTCGAAGGTCTTCGAATAAATTCGACGGTACATTGAAATCAAATGTGAATGAACCGAATTCAATATGTCCGATTTGGTGAGTTGAAATGACTTTAAAGAAACCGAAGTTCTCGTCTTTAGAGGCATATCTGTTAATCACTGTCGGCATATAGATAGTGGTGCCTTCAGTCGTGGGCAACTCGCCTTGAAACCAACCAATATTTTTTTCCGCAAGCTGCTGTGATGCTTGAACTTCTATAGCGTGACCGGTTAGGGCCAGACAATACATCTGTATGATCTCCCTAACTCTGGACAACTCTATCGAAGATGAAAGCGAATCCAACATTTCCTGAGAATTCGATGATTCGAGTTTAAAATAGGCGATAGCTGCTTCTTCACTTTCACTGGCAGCCTTAATCCCTTCAGATTGCCATTTCACCATCTGTTCGAACGTAACTCTTTCCAAAATTTCAGGGGCAATTCGCAAAAATTCAGGGGCGGCGGAAGCAGATACAGCAGCAATACCATCGGTCATCTCAAGTAATCGATCGCGTGTATCGACTGGGACCCGATTCACAGCATTGGAGCCATCCTTCAAGACCCCCGCAGCATCGCTAACACCGGTTACCGCCAGACGTCGCGCTAATGAGATCAGGGGACCACGGTGAGTTGCCCCGAGTTCTACGAGAGAGGCCGTAGCGCAATCAAAAAGTTCTGCTGTTTCTCGCCAAGACTTCTCAGCAACAATATGAGCTAGTTCAATAAATCTGTCGGCATCATCGGCAATTTTAGGAAACAGTTCAATACCAGCGCCCAGTGCATCGCCTGCCTGATCGTAGGAGCGCCGAGACAATATTTCCAAAAACCCACCGAAACGGCAAAATTCTTCGAATGATAACGTCTCCAGAAGTTCTGGGGTCGCCTCGAATAATCTACAAGCCAAGGCAGAAGATTTCCAAGTACCTCGATAAAGTTCGCGGCATACATTTGACCAGTCATCTATATAACGCGGACGTAATCTAAGCATTGCCCTGGGAGAGGATTTGAAATACGCCACCGCCAATGAAGGTGAATCTTCACAAAGTGATGTGCCGGTCTTTCCCCATTTGAGGAACTGCCCCGATGGCAATTGACGCTGCACAGCGACCGAAGCATCAAAGAATTCAGCGGCGGCTTCCCAGGAACGAACAGTCTTACTGGCAATCTCTAACCCCTCACGCGCCCACTGATCGCAAGTCTCCTCGGCGAGTCGTTCCGATAATTTTTCAAGTGCCAACTCATACCGTTCAACAACCACTGATGGAAAATTTTCAAGGTCTTTTCTTACAGAAAAAGTAACGAGGTGTTTTTCATTTTCAGAATTGGTCAATTGTTGGCCTTCATCAAAATCTGTTATACCGAATTCATCACAATATCGAAAGTATTAGAAATAATTCTCGCTGAGGCTCCCCAGATTATGCGATCTTCATAAGCATAGGCAGACATTAACCTGGTGTCCCCATTACGAATAAGAGTTATCGTCCGTTTGGACCTATCATCAACAAAAACTTTCACTGGGATCTCCACTACTTCCTCTACTTCCCGTTCTTGGAGCTTAAAAACCGTTTGGTCAGCAACACGCCCAGCGAACGGCCACACCTTGAAACCTGTTGAAGTTTCTACGGGAGCCATTCCACACCACACATCAATATCAGCCGGATCGATACCCAACTCTTCGTTTGTCTCGCGAAGAGCAGTATGCATAGGCGATTCATCGAACTCTTCACTCATTCCGCCCGGGAACGCCCATTCACCACTATGATGAGATAAAGTGCTCCCCCGCTTTATCATCAACACACAAGGTTCCCCTGCCTTCATGCTGAAAAGAACACAAACGGCAGCGGGAGAACTCACACTTGCGTTGTCATAGCTCCCTGAAGAGTGCGACATCAAGGCAATTTCCATCTGGTTAAGCGTCGGATTCAAAGCAATGTACTCACGCGAAGATAGAAGTTACAACCTCATCAATACTGCGCTGCACCTGTGGATCATCAGTAATACCCCAAGTGGCAGACACTTGACAAGCTCTACGATGTGAAACACCTTCCTTGATGAGGCGACCGGCGTAAATGAGCATACGCGTACTCGCCCCTTCTTCTAAGCCATGCTCGCGAAGGTTACGAATTTTCAAACCAAGCCGGGCGAGTTGTTCGGCCACATCCAGTTCACAACCCGATTCATGTGCAATGATCTGAGCTTCAGTCTCTTCATCAGGGAAATCAAATTCAAGAGCAACGAATCTTTGACGGGTACTGTGCTTCAGGTCTTTCAGCGCATTCTGGTAGCCAGGGTTGTATGAGACAACAAGCAAAAAGCCATCAGCAGCATCAATTACCGTGCCAAGTTTATCAATCGTTAATGAACGACGATGATCTGTCAGTGGATGAATTATCACCGTAGTATCTTTCCGAGCTTCAACGATTTCATCCAGATAGCAAATCCCACCAGATTTAACTGCTCGGGTAAGTGGCCCATCTATCCACCGTGTTCCATCTGCATCCAGCAAATATCTCCCAACTAGATCGCTAGCCGTCAGATCCTCGTGACACGCTACTGTGATCAATGGCAGTTTTTCTGAGGAACCACTTGATGATGCACTTTGGGACTTGGTGTTTGATAGCGTTTCGCTTAGGCGCCATGCCATATGCTCTACAAATCTGGTTTTCCCTGTCCCGGTAGGGCCTTTAAGGAGAATCGGAACTCGTTGACGATAAGCCGATTCAAATATTTCTATTTCATCTGACGTAGGGACGTAAAATGGTTCGTCAGACACATAAAATTCTTCGATGTTGCGTTCGGTGTATTCCTGCTTTGTAGCCATTAGTACTCACGCCCTAGGGGCATTTCCTCACCAACTACTGCTGGTGAACTAATTATTAATCGCATTTTGTATCTCTGGGTTTGTCCGCCAGAGGTTTGTTATTCGCTCACGGAGATCTACTAGTTCCGCACTATTTTCGATCAAGAGATCAGCTCTTTCAGCCCGTTCCCATTTAGTCATCTGCGCTTGAACCCTTGCGTTTTTTTGTGTTTCACTCAAATTTGATCGGACATTAACGCGCTGCGCTATGGAAGCTGATGGTGCTTCAACAGTCCAAATCGAATCTGCAAGATCTTCCCAACCTGCTTCAAAAAGTTTGGGAACTTCTATCACAATTATTTTAGTTCCACGCTCCTTTTCCTGTATTAATCGTTCTGTGATCCAACCACGAACAGCGGGCCAAACAATGGTTTCGAGTTGAATTCTCAAGTCTGGATCAGCAAAAACCAAACCGCCTAATTTCGCGCGATCTATAACTCCAGAATCATCAGTCACTTCTTTACCAAACTGCTCGACAATCTCCTCGTATGCATCTGTTCCAGGGCGATATGATAGATGTGCAACCTTGTCGGACTCGATAATCACAGCACCGAGATCGCGTAACACATGAGTGACTTCGGTTTTTCCGGTACCTATACCGCCGGTCAGGCCAATGACAAACACGCTTACTCCAAGATGCAAAACTAACTAACCGGGTAATCTTACGCTCACTCCGCTATTTTGGAAGTGTGATTTTCAACAAGATTAGAGTTCAGAAGTAGTAAACTTTGATACCGAGTACACGGTCAAACGCACCTAGTACCGCTAACAATTGAACTTTCAACCACACACACAGATGTTGGAGTGTCATATTGACCGAGTCCGCATATCGTCCTCTACCATCTGTTGACGCTTTGCTCCGAAATGATGAAGTGCTAAGACTTATAGAGGATTTTCCTCGCATCGTGGTAACAAACATCGTACGAGGCATTCTCGATGAAGCTCGTTTATCTATCAGCAATACGGGACGGTCACAATCATTCGATCAATTAACCGCCCAAATAGTCGAGCGAACACGAACAATATCGCGAAATTGGCCTAACGCAGTAATAAATGCGACGGGAGTGATACTGCATACGAACTTGGGCCGATCTCCTTTAAGTCAGCGAACCACAGAGGCAGCAACAACCTCTGCTTCACTCTATTCCGACGTCGAATTTGAGCTTTCGACTGGTAAAAGAGGCAATCGCAATACGCACATTTCAACTTTGATCGCACAAGTAACTGGATGTGAGGCAGGAATTGCAGTCAATAACAATGCAGCTGGTGTTCTGCTAACGCTCGCCGCTATAGCTGGTGATGAACAGGATAAAAATGAGGTAATTGTTTCAAGAGGAGAATCCGTAGAAATAGGTGGCGGTTTCAGAATTCCTGACGTCATGCGGCAATCTGGAGCGACCCTTGTAGAGATAGGTACTACGAATCGCACATATGCCTCGGACTACGAATCAGCTATCAATTCCAAGACTGCCGCTATATTAAAGGTTCACCCCAGCAATTTCGTTGTTGATGGTTTCACTCACACCCCGGAACTCAAAGAAATAGTCGCCGCGGGCAAACGACACAGCGTGCCAGTTCTCAATGATCTAGGTTCAGGCTGTTTACTAGACACTCGACAGTACGGCCTTAAACAAGAACCGCAAGTACAGTCTTCGATCTCGGATGGAGCTACCCTGACTCTTTTTTCAGGCGACAAGTTAATCGGTGGACCGCAAGCAGGCTTAATCGCTGGAGAACAAAAATGGGTCGATCTTGTATCCAAACATCCATTGGCAAGAGCCGTACGAATCGACAAGGTAACGCTGTCAGCCATTTCAGCTACTTTGACTGCTTATTTAAACGGCACATATCAAACAGAAATTCCGATATGGACTATGATCTCACTAAGCGAATCTAAGGTGACTGCCCGAGTTGAAAAATGGCGATCCAAGATTGGTGCAGGAACCGTTGAGAGGTCTAGATCAACGATTGGCGGCGGATCATTACCAGGTCAGACATTACCAACATCGGTCTTATCTATAGACCCAGCAGGAAAGATCGAAGGTTTCGTTCGCGCTTTGAGAGAAAGCCCAGTTGCAGTTGTAGCTCGAATAGAAAATAATCGGGTAATACTTGATCCCAGAACGGTTCTTCCCGATCAAGATGATGCGGTAATCGAGGCAATCAAATTCGCACTCAATAAGAGCGAATAATGAGTCCTAAACGCCGAAGACGACCCAGGCCTATATCTGAACAGCAATGGTCACCAAGTCCAACTACTGGACTGGAGCCCGTCGATATTGAAGTTGATCTGCACGGCATGCGCGTTCATGAAGCCATTCCAGCGATTGAAGACCACCTACGAAGATGCCATAACGCACGTTTACACATCTCTAGAATCAACCATGGGCAAGGCACTGGTGCGCTCAAACAGGTAACAAACGAACTTTTATCGAAAAGTGCATTAGTTGCTCGTCACTACCCAGCTGCACATGGAGACGGGAACGATGGCATCACGATTGCAGAATTGGATTATGGTGGTCACCGTGCCTTCAACCGACGCGCTAATAATTTTATAGTCCCAAAACCTTTACCACGAAAATAATAGGTGACCCATTCAACTCAAGAAACTGCCCAACAAGCGAAAGCTGTAATTATCTGCAATAAAGCTAATTTAAACATGACTATTTCAACACAAAAATGACTTTATTTGACCATCGAAGGCAAGAGATCCAGGAACAAATAGCGCCACTAGCTACTCGCATGCGACCACGAAATCTCGAGGAATATTTCGGTCAAACGCACATCTTAGCCCCTGGCAAAGTACTTAGGAGGGCGATCGAAGAAGACCGGTTGCCATCTATGATTCTATGGGGTCCTCCCGGCAGCGGGAAAACCACCTTAGCAAGACTTGTAGCCGGGGCAACAGGTTCGCATTTTGAACAAATAAGTGCCGTGACATCTGGCGTGAAAGATATTCGAGAAGTGATAGCAGGTGCAGCGGACCGACTTGGGGGAAACAACCGACGAACAATACTGTTCATCGATGAAATTCATAGATTTTCTAAATCACAACAGGACGCACTACTACCTCACGTCGAGGATGGGACTATAACGCTGATCGGAGCCACAACGGAAAATCCCTCATTCGAAATAATTTCACCCCTTTTATCTAGAACTCGGGTTTATACCCTAGAACCTCTAAGTGACGAAAATCTAAAAGAGATAATTAACCGAGCTATTTCAGATAAAGACCATGGTCTTGGACTTGAAAAGATTTCTCTTTCAGAGAAGACGATGCACTTTCTTTTGCGAGTAGCGAACGGGGACGCTAGATCAGCGCTGAACACTCTAGAACTTGCCAGCAAATCAACTAGCCCGGACGACTCTGGTAAAAAACATGTAAATGTTGAGACTATCGAGGAATCGGTTCAAAAACAATCACGTTATGACCGACTTGGTGACATGCATTACGACACGATTTCGGCATTTATCAAATCTATACGTGCGTCCGATCCTGATGCGGCGCTTTATTATTTGGCAAGAATGATTGAAGCCGGTGAAGATCCAGTCTTTATCGCACGGCGTTTAGTAATATCAGCGGCCGAAGATATTGGATTAGCTGAACCAAATGGACTCACTGTCGCTATGGCAGCCCAGCAGGCCGTCAGTTTTGTTGGCATGCCAGAAGGTCGCATTCCGCTAGCAGAAGCTACTATTTATCTAGCGTGTGCACCCAAATCAAATTCAGCCTATAAAGCAATTGATAAAGCATTAGAAATGGTACGCTCATCCAGAGACGAACCAATTCCAAATCATTTACGTAATGCTCCGACCTCATTAATGCAAAAGCTTGGTTACGGTAAAGATTACGAATACCCTCACGATAAACCCGATCACTTTTTAAAACGAGGGAATTTACCTGAAGCGATCAAAAACCACCGGTTTTACAAACCAGGTAACCTCGGATCGGAAAAGGTTAGTCGCCAACGTTTGACCGAATGGTGGGGTAATCGTTACAAGGGAGAGTAAAAAATAGCCAGAATTTCATACTTCAGGCAATTTCTCTCATTACCCGATCAAGTGCAGATATAGCGAATTCATAATCGTCATTTGTTACACCGTAGTGTGTCACTATACGAAGATCAGAATCTCCACCATTTATGTACACACCTTCTTCTTTCAAGCGAGAGGCGATCTGATTACCTGTGTGCGGAGGCACTTTGAACCTGATGATATTCGTCTGAATATGCTCAGGGTCAACAGATATACCGTTCATCTCAGCCATTCTTGAAGCGATATGACGAGCAGAGTCATGGTCTTCCTGCATACGTTCGATCATTGAATCAAGGGCAACCAAGCCAGCCGCGGCAATTATGCCGACTTGACGCATACCTGAACCCAACATCTTACGCCAACGATCAGCCTCCTGTATAAACCCTTCGGAGCCAACCACAATTGATCCGATAGGACAAGACAGACCTTTCGAGAGACAAAAAGTCACACTGTCAACATGCTCTGTTAGATCGGCAACAGGCACATCTAAGGCTACGGCAGCGTTAAAGATCCGTGCACCATCAAGATGAACGCTCAAACCTTTCTCGTGACCAGCATCGGCCATTGCTTTCATCTGTTCAGCGTTGATAGCGCGGCCACTGGAAGCATTATGTGTATTCTCAATAGCTAAAAGTTTAGTCGGAGGCTTGTGATAATCCCGAGGCTTCACCGCGTCTTTAATGAGATCGGGTTCTAAAAAACCAAATTCATCCGTTCTGATCGGATAAAGAACAATACTCCCTAACACCATCGACCCACCAGCTTCACTATTCATAATATGACACTGGTCCCCTACTAACACTTCGTCCCCGCGTTGAGCGTGCGCAAGCATTGATACGAGATTCCCCTGGGTGCCGGAAGAAACAAATAATCCAGCTTCTTTACCGAGTAGTTCAGCTGCACGTTCTTGAAGTTGATTAACTGTCGGATCATCACCATAAACATCATCACCGAGCTCAGCTTCATACATGGCCCTTCGCATTTCAGGGCTGGGATGTGTCACCGTGTCGCTGCGCAAATCTACTCGAACCATTTCGTTGATTCTCCAATTTCAAACAAATGCTAAAAACAATATGTACGGCATCGGATTCTAACCCTCGTGCAAGTTCACGCAAACTGTATGAACGTATACTCAAAGGTGATTTTATAGAACATCCACATACCTATAATTCCTATAATTCAATTATTCAAACATATTACCGATGAACAAAGATGTAAAAATTCGATCGAATTTTTTTGACCCAATTCCCTGGGCCGTACTTATATTTACGGTTCTCACTGACCAAGCAACTAAATGGTTGGTTATTGATAATCTGGCAGTTGGCGAGTCAGTGCCAGCAACTGGTTTTTTCAGATTCACTCATGCATGGAACACAGGTACAGCGTTCTCGTTGTTCCAAGGTTACGGCGACATCCTGACTTGGGTATCACTAGCAGCCGTGGCAGTACTAACTTGGATCTACAGTTCAATTAAGAACCCCCCCTGGGTGCTTAGAGTTGCTTTCGGACTTCAATTCGGAGGTGCTATTGGCAACATAACTGATCGCTTAAGATTAGGCCACGTAACCGATTTTATTGACGTAGGTCCTTGGCCAATTTTCAACATCGCTGATTCTTCCATTGTTATCGGGATCGGTATGTTGATCTTTTATTTCTGGTTTTTGAACGATGACTCTAGGGAAGACCCTCAAGATTTAGACTCTGATAATCCAGAAGCACCAGAAAATTCCTCTATCACCCAAAAAACTCCCAACTCAGTGGAATAAAAGATAAGACGTTTATGGAGTTTGTAATAAGTGATACACAACAAGGCCGTCGTCTGGATGTGGTATTAGCGGAAAAAACTAAGCCTTTAGAATCGCGGGCAAATATCCAACGATCCATACGTGCAGGGTTGATTTCAATAGATGGTATTACAACCCTACGTTCTTCAACTAAAGTTATTAGCGGACAAATCATCCGGGTCAAACCACCAAAAGACTATCTAGCACCTGCGATAACGCCCAGTGAATTGAGCCTCAATGTAGTTTTTGAAGATGATGATATTGCCATCATTGACAAGCCTTCAGGAATGGTCGTCCATAGTGGAGCCGGGCATCTCACAGACACTATGGCTAATGCTGCCTTAACACGTTGGCCAAAAATTTCTAGCGTTGGTGACGCTGATCGGCCTGGCATCGTGCATCGACTCGATCGAGATACCAGCGGACTTTTGATTATCGCTCTGAACCCAACCGCCTATAACAATCTGACATTAATGATCAAGAAACATGAGATCGAGCGAATATACACCGCACTAGTACATGGACACCCAACATCATCTGTAGGAACAATTGACGCACCCATAGGTCGGGATCCACATCACCGCACTCGTCAAGCAGTCAATGAAGGTGGGCGACCCGCGCTGACGCATTATGAAGTTATTCGCGAAATAGGTCAGTTTTCTTTTATGAAAGTAAGGCTTGAAACCGGTCGTATGCATCAAATTCGGGTACATATGACGGCGATAGGTCACCCTATAGCGGGAGACCAAACCTATGGTAAACGCGAGGGCATTGCAAACTTGAGTCGCCAATTTCTACACGCTTCAAAACTCACATTCAATCACCCGATTTCATCTGAAAAGATATCTGTTACATCTAAGCTTCCTGATGATTTACAAAGTGCAATCTCCTTGATGGAATGAGTAACATAATTCATATACCTCTTATCTGTAATCCCTCTGCTAAAGTTCTCAAATGACAACATCAATTTCTCCCGTACGCGTACGTTACGCCCCTAGCCCCACCGGTATCCCTCACATCGGAAATATACGCACAGCTCTTTTTTGTTGGATTCTGGCAAAAAAAACCAAAGGCCAGTTCATCGTCAGGATCGAAGACACCGATCGCAATCGCTATGACGCTGAAGCAGAAAAGGCGATTTTCGAATCACTGAACTGGCTTGGACTTGATTACGACGAAGGTCCAATCAAGGGAGGGCCTCATGCACCATACGTTCAATCTGAACGTAAGCAGACATATATCGCAACCGCTATGAAGTTGATCGAAACCGGGCAGGCCTATTTCGATGACACCACTCCCGAACAATTAGCTGCTCTTAGACAGCGGCAGCGGGCAGCAAAACAGCCACCTCGATACGACAATCGTGGGCGGTACCGTAGTAAAGATGAAATTGAAGCATCCCGCAAGGCCGGTCTACCAATAACTGTTCGGCTACGGGTCCCGGAACATGGTTCAGTTTCATTCGAAGATACTGTACGAGGAAAAGTCACATTCGATTTAAAGGAAATCGATGATTTCGTAATCCTTAAATCAGACGAAATGCCTACCTATCACTTGGCACATGTCTTGGATGACCACTCCATGGGCGTCACTCATGTAATCAGAGGAGATGAATGGATCTCAAGTACGCCACGCCACTTGCTGATCCATAAAGCGCTAGAGATCGAACCGCCACAATACGTTCATGTCCCGTTAATTTTAGGAAAAGATAAAGCGAAGCTCAGCAAACGACATGGGGCTACTTCAGCACTTGAGTACCGAGATCAAGGGTTCCTGCCCGATGCTGTATTCAATTTCATGAGCCTCCTTGGCTGGTCTCCAGGAGACGATACTGAAGTAATGAGTCGAGATGAAATCATCGAACGTTTCACAATTGAACGTATAAATGACTCCCCAGCAACTTTCGACAGTGAAAAACTCGAGTGGATGAACGGTGTTTATATAAGAGACATGGATACTGAACGCCTTATGGATCTGCTTATACCATTCATCGAATGCGCAGAGTCGGAAGGTGGAATGCCCGACTCAGTAAAACGGCCAATAGATCGAAATTATCTCCGTGAACTTATTCCATTAGTCCATGAACGTCTCAAACTTTTAACCGAAGGTACTGAGATGCTGGATTTCTTCTTTTCTGACGACGTCGAGCCAGCAGCAAAAGACATACCAGGTCGAAAGATGGACGTGGGCCTCACCATCGACGCAGTGGCGGCCGCGCTTAAACTATGCAGAACAGTTTCGCCATTTGAACCTGACCAACTAGAAACAGCGTATCGGTCTTTGGCTGAAGAAATGGGGCTAAAACCAGGTCAACTGTTTTCACCTATACGAGTTACCACTACTGGAAAAACATTTGCCCCGCCACTGTTCGATACCATGGCAGCTATTGGTCGAGCAAGGTGCATAACCCGAATGGAACGTGGTCTCGAAATACTTAAATCAACTCAATAATCTAGGTTGACTAAACATTTGCACCTAAAATCTCATTGACCGTAAGACACCCCAATACCTATACTGTTAGTCAACTCATCTACACTTCAGATGATTGTCCGGGCGGTGACACATTAATCTGTCACCTAATAATGAATTAGGAATTTCTTTGGTAGAACTACGAATCAACGATGGTGAAAGTTTCGAGGGCTTCCTGCGTCGCTTCACCAAGAGAGTGCAACAAGAATCAATAATTTCTGAAGCCCGACGACGGCAACATTTTGAGCCGCCCAGCATAACTCGAAAGAAAACAGCTGCTGCTAAGAAGCGTAAGAGTGTTAAAGCAACTTTGAAAAACATGTAAACATGCCCGATGAGCCAGATGGGCTGAACGGCAACCTTTATTCACACCTCGGATATTCCGAGGTGTTTTTTTTGAAATTGGCATAGAGGTTTAACAATTCACAATAATATTCCCGTGATTTTGGTTCGGGGAGAGGCGACAATAAGACAAGTTATAGTGACCCAAGTTTTGACTTCAGATGTTAAGCATCCAAGGAGGTTAAGCCATTGAAGTTCGGAATCGTTGTCTTTCCAGGCACCTGGAGCGAAAAAGACACTCAGTATGCAGTTTCAGGTGTACTGGGGTATGCGTCGGATTACATCTGGCATGACGATGACAATTTGGATCAATATGATGTCATCGTATTGCCTGGCGGATTCTCATACGGAGATTTCCTGAGATGTGGAGCAATCGCACGTTTTTCTCCAGTCATGGAGGCAGTTCGCATTTTTGCAGACAATGGCGGTCCGGTCATTGGAATATGCAATGGGTTCCAAATTCTTTGCGAATCGAATCTGCTACCCGGTGTGCTGATGCGGAATGATCACCTCGAATTCCGTTGTATATGGACGGATTTACGAGTGGAAAATACATCGACCATTTTCACTTCAAAAGCAACCGAGGGACAATTACTCCATATCCCCATGTCCCATGGTGAAGGTAATTACCAAGCTGACGAAGAAACAATTAGTCGTCTCGAAAACAACGGTCAGGTAATTTTTCGCTATTCCGACACTTCCGGGAACGTAACCTCTCAGATCAACCCAAACGGTTCTGTCAACAATATAGCGGGAATAATTAACGAGCGAGGTAATGTTCTAGGGATGATGCCTCACCCGGAAAAGGCCAGCGAAAAACTTATTGGTAGCGATGATGGAAATATAATTTTCAAATCCCTGATTGAAAACACAATAACTTCTTTGAAATGACTGTGTTTTGCACTATTAAAGTTCCTCGCAACAAGGGAGCAGAAGGCCCATATGACAGTAAGCCAGCAAACACTCGATGAAATTGCCTTGAGCCGAACCGAGTACGAAATGATTATTGACAGGCTCGGTCGTGAACCAGTTCCGCTCGAGTTAGGACTATTCGGAGCTTTATGGTCTGAGCACTGCGGGTATAAGCACACTAAAGCTCTACTTCGAACTCTTCCATCTTCGTCCAAACGTTTGCTAGTCGCCCCCGGAGCAGAGAACGCAGGCGTTATTGACCTTGGTGACGGTTTGGCTATCGCCATGAAAATTGAATCTCACAATCACCCGTCCGCCGTTGAGCCCTTTGAAGGGGCGGCCACTGGTGTAGGAGGCATCATACGGGACATCTTTGCTATGGGAGCTCGACCAATAGCGTTACTTAATTCTCTAAGATTCGGGCAACCTGATAATGCTCGAACCCGCTATTTATTGAATGGAGTGATAGGCGGGATATCGTCCTACGGTAATTGCATCGGTATCCCCGATGTTGGAGGTGAAATATTTTTCTCTGACAGTTACAACGGTAACCCCTTGGTCAATGCCATGTGTGTTGGATTAATTGAAAATGGAAAAGTGGCTAGCGCTTCAGCGAGGGAAGCTGGCGACTTACTTTTACTAGTAGGGGCAGATACTGGTAGAGACGGTATACACGGCGCATCAGGATTAGCTTCTAAAGGCTTTGAAGAAGAAGCTGAAATGCGATCAGCAGTCCAAGTAGGAAATCCATTCCTTGAAAAAGTACTCATAGAAGCCTGTATGGAAGCACTTGAATTACCGGGTGTGGTAGGCCTCCAAGACTGTGGAGCCGCAGGAATAACTTCTGCTGCAATCGAAATGGCAGAACGTTCTGGAATGGGGCTAAAGTTATTCATAGACCGAGTTCCCAGACGAGAAAAAGGCATGACCCCATATGAAGTGATGCTTTCAGAATCACAAGAAAGGATGCTAATTGCAGTAACCCCAGGCGGAGAAACAAAGGTATTTGAATTGTTTGACAGGTGGGATCTTGACGCAAGCGTTATTGGCGAGTTTGAATTGGGCAGTAACGTAAAAATATACGATGAAGGCGAACAAGTTTGCAGCACGCCCGTGATAACACTCACAGACTCACCGGAGTACAAATTAGCAAGCAGTAAACCTGCGTGGCTTGACGCACTTCAAAAAGTTAATATGAATGCGATCCCAATGCCCAGCATGCCTCCGACAAAGGTGATGTTAAAAATGCTTGGTTCGCCCAATATAGCTTCCAGATTTCCCATTTATCAGCAGTATGATTATCACGTTCAGACCAACACAGTTATAGAGCCGGGGGGAGATGCTGCGGTGTTACGGCTGAAAGGCTCTAAAAAAGGCATCGCCATTTCGACGGATTGCAATAGCAGAATCTGCTACTTAGATCCCAGTATCGGCGCATCTATCGCCGTCGCCGAAGCATGCCGTAACATTTCTGCCACTGGCGCAGCACCAATTGCACTCACTGACGGATTGAATTTTGGGAATCCAGAAACTCCAGATGTTCAATACCAATTAACGGAATCGATCGCAGGTATAACTCGGGCGGCTGACGCTTTCAACATACCGATTGTCAGTGGCAACGCTAGCATGTATAACGAATCCTTGGGCTCCGCTATATTCCCCACGCCAATCATCGGGTCACTTGGCCTACTCGAGGATGCAGAAATACACGCCACGGTCGGATTCAAATCCCAAGAAGATATCATCGTTTTGATCGGAACCGATTCCTGCTGGGATGAAATAAACGATATTGCCGGGAGTGAATACCTTGAACTGATACACGGCAAAGTTGAAGGTCAGCCTCGTTTAGACCTGGATCTAGAAGTACGCACACAAGAGGTTTGCAGAAAAGCAATAAAAGCAGGGCTTGTTACCTCGGCTCATGATGTCTCCGATGGAGGGATCGCTGTAGCGATAGCCGAGTGCTCGATTATCGGAGGAATTGGTGCCGTCATCACCAAAGCTCTCCCAAAGCGCTGGGATGCAGGCATGTTCGGTGAGTCTCAATCACGAATACTTTTAAGTTTGGATAATAAAAACATAGACCAACTCGAATCGATAGCTCTATCACACGACGTACCAATGACCATTATCGGTTTTGTAAAAGGCGATAGCCTCGAGTTTGGGGATTCACTGTCTATCCCATTGACGGTTGCCTCAGAAGCATGGCAAAACGGATTCAATTTAGCTACATCGGAATAATTTTTCATGATTCCAAGCTATATCGATATTGAGGCAATATTCGACCACTATGATGCCGTATTTTTTGATGCCTACGGCGTTCTGGTTGACGGTATCGACGCGCTCCCTAATGCTGAACAGCTCGTAAATATAATGAATGCGTCAGCAATGAATTATTTCATTGTTACAAACGATGCATCAAAGTCCATTGAATCGCTATCAAATAAATTCCAAAGCCAGGGTATGAGGATCCCTGTTGAACGAATTGTTAACTCGGGTTCATTGATTTCTGGATATTATCGGGATGAGGATCTTGTGGGACGTCCGACACTGGTCCTGGGAACAAAAGATTCCAGAACATATGTATCAGGTTCATGTGCGAAAATATTGAGCTTAGATAGCAATAGCGAACCCGATGTCATACTATTCACTCACAGTAGTCCGTATGACTGGGAATCCACGCTCAAGCATTTACTTAACCTTGTGTCAAAGAGATTCAAACAAAAAAAACCCGTACGTATGGTTCTACCCAATACAGACTTCATATACCAAGATGGCAAGGCTGATTTTGGGATGGGAGCGGCGGCATTCGTAGAAACGCTTGAGGAAGCGCTTATGCGCTTACACGGAAAACATGAGGTCCTACGAGCAGCTAAACTAGGAAAACCTCATCCACCAATATTTACCGAAGCCATACGCCGTGCCGGATCCAACAACGTTATTATGATCGGAGACCAACTTGAAACGGACATTCTAGGTGCAAATAATGTCGGACTAGACTCCGCCGTTGTAACTACAGGAATTAATAAGCGATCGGATCCTAAGGAATTCAAGGATATGCCGGATGACCTCACTCCTCGGTACATCCTCACCTCACTGGTATAAAATTACACTTCATAAGAAATATACAAAGGAACGCGAGTGCGACTGCACTCGCGTTCCTTTGTAGCAACACAATCCCCCAAACAATGCCAACCTACGTTTACAAATGCAATCATAACGGTCATGTTTTTGACCTGATTCAGAAATTCAATGACGAACCAAGAGCAAATTGCCCGACGTGTGGAAGCGAAGCACGCAGGCAGATCACATCACCGACCGTGATCTATAAAGGATCTGGATTTTACACAACAGATTACGGATCAGGCTCTAACTCGAACAATAAATCACAAAAGGATGACACATCCAAAACATCCAAATCCTCATCGTCTAAATCAGAATCTCCAAAATCCTCTAGCTCTGATTCAGCAAAAAGTAAGTCGGCAGACACTAGTGGGAGTAGCTCGAGCCATTCACATGGCGCGGGTGGGCACACTCACTAAACCGTTTAGAATCCTAAATGCGTTCCGTTATACAACGTGTAGATCAAGCGGCTGTTTCTGTCGATGGAACAACCGTCGGGCATATTGATCAAGGACTTTGCCTTTTCATAGGTATCACTCATGATGACACTGAAGAAGACATCAAATACATTGTGGATAAGACTCTGAACATGAGAGTGTTCCCGGAAAAATCAGGGGTGTCGGGTTTCGACCAATCAGTACAAGAAGTAAACGGCGGATTACTACTGATAAGTCAATTCACTCTGTACGCGTCAACTCGTAAAGGCAGGCGGCCTAGTTTTATCGATGCAGCCCATAAAGATGTAGCGCAGAGATTATTCGAGAAAACTGTGCAAGCTTTTCGCTGTAGTGGATTACACACAGAGACTGGGGTTTTCGGAGCGTCAATGCAGGTAAAAATCGATAACGCTGGACCGTTCACAATCCTCTTAGATTCGAGTGATAGAAATAGGCCCAGGCGGCGATAAACACAGATCCTAACGCATTGAGAATAATATTTTAGGCGGTATTGAAATACCTTTCCCGCCATCCGGAACCAACACATCGAATCTAGGTCTATGACGAAATACACAACATGTAGCTATAGACGAAAGGTGTTTTAGCGAATCAGGTTATTTTTGTATGATAGTCAAGTGAAATATCGAGTGCCATAGGTGAATGAGTTAGTGCTCCAATTGAAATGAAATCGACTCCAGTACTTGCAACCTCAGCAACATTTGCAAGCGTAATCCCACCAGATGCCTCAAGGATGCATTGGTCGGAAATTTGAGCAACAGCAGACCGCATATCATCTGGATGCATATTATCGAGCATTACGATATCGGCTCCGGCACTAGCTGCCGATATTGCTCCTTCAACCGACTCAACTTCAACTTCAACTTTCAGGGTGTGCGGAGCTTTTGAACGTGCCTGTTTTATCAATTGTTCGAGTGTGTTTCCCGTACTTCTAAGTGCGGCAATGTGATTGTCCTTGATAAGCACACCATCACTCAGATTCATCCTATGATTCCTCCCACCTCCAATATTGACAGAGTATTTATCGAGTCTCCGAAGTCCTGGAACAGTTTTTCTGGTGTCTACAATAGAAGCATTAGTTCCTTCAACTGCGGATACATAAAGATCCGTTAGGGTAGCTATACCACTCATACGCTGTAAAAAATTGAGTGCAGTCCTCTCGCCGCTAAGTATCGAGGCCATTGATCCCGAGACCGTCGCTAAAGTCTTCCCAACAGCTAAACGATCACCGTCTTGTAAACGACAAACGAATTTCAAATCCGGATTTACACGTTTAAATACAGCATCCGCTATGTGTATTCCGGCAAGAATGCCCGGTTGTTTTGTAACAATTGATGCAGTGGCTTCAAGATTCGGTGGAATCAATGACAACGAAGTGGCATCAGACCCAACTGCATCCTCCGCTAGCGCACGGTTAATAATTGCGTCTAATTCACCGGGATCTGGAATCATATGGATTGCCTGATTGAATGCCGTCCGATTGTTTTAGCCGGCCATTTCCAGCATTCGTTCAAGTGCTATAAGAGCATTTAGACGAGTGTCGGGCTCAACCTCTATACGGTTTATCGCGAGCCCGGCCATTATGCCCTCAAGAACCCAAAGAACATACGCCGGGTGTATTCGGTACATAGTTGCACAGGGGCACACCACTGGATCAAGTGAGAAAATTTCCTTACTAGGATTTTCATCAGCTAGCCTGCGCACCATATTGATCTCGGTTCCGACTCCCCACGAACTCCCTGCCGGAGCAGTTGCTATAGTCTCAAGTATGAATTCAGTCGAACCGTATAAATCGGAGGCGTCAACTACCTCTCGGGTACATTCAGGATGAACAATAATATTCGTCTTCGGGTTACGTGCTCGCGCAGATCCAATCTGATCAACGGTAAATCGAGTATGAACAGAACAATGACCTTGCCAAAGCAAAACTTTGGTTCTCTTTATATCTTCGTTGGAAAGCCCTCCCATTGGCAAAGACGGATTCCACACGGCCATTTCATCCTCGGAGATACCTTTGGCAACTGCAGTATTTCGCCCGAGATGCTGATCCGGCAAGAATAAGATCTTTTCGCCACGATCTAAAGCCCAATCGAATGCTTTATCAGCATTCGATGAGGTGCAAACCAAACCTCCATTTTTTCCGCAATGTGCTTTTATAGCAGCAGCAGAATTCATATAAGTTATAGGTATGATCTTTTCCGTGGGTCCGAGAATAGAATGAAGGTCATCCCAACAATCCTGCACGTCTTGTGAAGTTGCCATATCAGCCATTGAACAGCCAGCAGCTAGATTAGGTAATAACACGTTCTGATCTGGCAGAGTTAGTATGTCTGCCGTCTCTGCCATGAAGTGGACTCCACAAAAAATGATCCATTTCGCTTCCTTAGTTTCAGCCGCCATTTTAGATAGCTTGTAAGAATCCCCAGTAAAATCAGCATACTGAATTACATCATCACGTTGATAATGATGTCCCAGAAGTACTGCTTTGTCCCCTAGCTCCTTGCGGGCAAAAACAATTCCCTCAGCAATTTCATCAGGGGTAAGCTTCAAATATCGCGTCGGAACTTTCTGCCAGCGAACACCAGTTTGGAATTCTTCTTGGAGAGTCTTAGTCCGCAGGTTGCCGTCAGTTTGGCAAAATGCAGATTGCTCCAGTTCACTAATAGCGATGGTCGTTTGCTTGCTAAAGGCAGTCGTCATGCGACCGTCACCTTTTCTTTTTTCACCTGGATCCCAACTAACTGCGCTTCAAGAGACCATGGTGAACTCTCGGTTATTTCAACCTCAACCGTCTGACCAACCCTAGGTTCTTGTGATATCGGATCGGATGTCGTATTCAAGTACACTAGTTTATCGCCTCTGCTACGACCATGCAGCCTGCCTCTCTTACGTCCTTCAATAAGTACATCAAAACGACTGCCGACCATACGGGCGTTATTACGAGTTTGGATTTCCTCTTGGAGTTCTCCGACTGCAGCCTTGCGAGCCTTCTTAACGGACCTATCAATATCATCTTTCATTTTTCGAGATGCGAATGTTCCCTCCCGATACGAGTATTCCGAAACGTGCACTTTTTCAAATTCAACGTAGCGCAGCACGTCCATAGATCGTTCAAATTGTTCATCAGACTCGCCAGAAAAACCAACAATAAGATCTGTGGTCAGAGTGACTCCCGGAATCATATCCTTTATCTGAGTTATTTTCTGCAGGAACTGCCTGGCCGTGTATCCGCGTCGCATGTTGGCCAATATCGTATCGTCGCCAGCTTGGAATGGAAGATTGATCATTTCACAAACCTTCGGAAGATCACGAACAGCTTCCAGTATCCTCACAGACATATCGTTAGGATGTGAAGTTAAGAACCTTATTCGCTCCAAACCATTGATCTCATGAACCATCGTCATCAAATCAGCAAGGTCGATTCTTGGTCGCAGATCGTGACCATACGAGTCTACGTTTTGACCAAGAAATGTGACCTCCTTCACCCCACGAGCGACCATCATTTCCGCCTCATGAACAATCTCTGAAGAAGTTCGGCTTGTCTCCCTACCCCGCCGATACGGAATAATACAAAAAGTACAGAATTTATCGCAGCCATGCACTACTGGTATGAAGGAAGAAACATGAGGGGTCTCAGGAACCAAGCCGCTGAGACATCCTGAAGGGTCAAGGCCGTGCCGAAAGCCTGCTAATTCCAAAATGGGTCCAAACTCCTGAGGGCCGGACCAAACATCCACATGAGGAAAACGACGTTTAAGTTGAGATTTTTCAGGTCCGACCATACAACCGGTCACGCCAATGATTTGATTCCCACTGTTCTTTTTTTCTTTGCCAAGCCTACCCAGCATTCCAGTAGCAGTATCTTCGGCCGACTGACGTACAACACATGTATTCAACACGAACACATCAGCCGCAAATGGATCTTCTGCCAAATCAAATCCCATTTGAGAAAATCCACTAGACAAACGTTCTGAATCAGAAGTGTTCATCTGGCACCCTACAGTCCACACATGGTAACTAGGCAATGTTTATGCAGTCCGTTAATTGGCTATTGAGAAAAAAAGTATGGCTTGAATAGACTTTTAGTTTTTCAGCAATTGAAAAGAACATTATGCATTAAGGATATAACCGGTGCATCGCACATACCAGATCCTAGATCAATTATGATGCACAAACGATCCACTCAGCGTTATTGTTCATCCATTAATAATATCGCCCTGAAGAATTCGGAGTTATGAGTCTTTTGGTTAACAAACACCCAAAAATAGTGAATTTAGGTCTAATCGGATGTGGTGCGATGGGCTCAGAGTTGGCCAGATCTGTACAGCGAGGAGAAGCTGGACCCGCAAGTATTATCGCCCTATTCGACCAATCTGCCTCAGCTAGAAATCGCCTATCCCAAGAATTGAACCGATGCCAAGTCACACCATTGATTGAGGCGAATACGATCTCTGAATTAACCGAAATCGATAAGATCGACTTGATTGTTGAGTGTGCTTCCCAACAAGTTGTGACAGATCACGCTGTGAATATTGTAAGCGCCGGCAAATCAATGTTAATCATGAGCTCTGGGGCAATGATAGAACCTGGACTAATGCAGATGGTCATGGCATCCGCTGAAAAGTCAGGCGTTTCACTTTACATCCCATCCGGCGCTGTCGGTGGTATAGATGCACTCCGTGCCTCGAAACATCTGCTCGAAGAAGTTACTATCATTTCTAGTAAACCACCAGTCGCCCTTTCAGGTGCCCCGGGATTCGCTGGCTGGGAAGATGAGAAGATCGATGAACCTACAGTGATATTTCAGGGCTCGGCAGCAGAAGCTGTAGGTTTATTTCCTGCCAATGTCAACGTGGCCGCCACGGTAAGCTTAGCCGGTATTGGTCCCGATTCAACACAGGTAGTCGTCATCGCCGATCCGGACTCCCCGGGAAATGTCCATGAAATAAAAGCAACTAGTACCGCTGGGTTGTTTTCGTTCCGATTTGAAAACAAACCTCACGATAAAAATCCCAAAACTAGCTTCCTGGCGGTTCTCGCTGCAGTGGAAACCCTTAGATCTATTTGCCAACCTAGTTTGCGCGTCGGAACTTAAGAACCGCCAATTTGGGCAAGCTGCAGGTGTAATGGCGGAGGGTGCGGGATTCGAACCCGCGAGGGAGCTCAACACCCCCAAGCCGCTTAGCAGGCGGCCGCACTAGGCCACTATGCGAACCCTCCTAGGAAATCATCACAGTTGCACCCTGCTAAATATAGCTTCGCAAGAACCCTTCGCAAAGTGCTTGGAAGGGGATTGTTCATCATTAACGCACATTCAGAGGACTGGACGAAACATTTATTTGACGAGACGACGTTTTAACAAGTAAATCACTAAAGGCCACATCACAATAGTAAGTCCAATCATATAAACAGCGGCCCATAAGTGAGTTATATCCAAGTGCCCTAAGGCGAATCCTCGGGCGATATGAACTCCGGGTGTAAGCGGCATCAACCAAGCAATCGGCTCGACCCAATCTGGCAGAGTCGACAGCGGAAAAAATGACCCTGAAAAAAAATATAGTGGCGTGGCTATCAACGTAAATACGATAGTTAAAAAGGTTGTATGAGGAGCTATCGCCGAAAAAAGAAAGCCCATAGTTCCGAACAATACGCCCACCATTGCAGCTGGGATCAGTATTCCGAAAGCAAGCCAACCATCTAACCAACCAAACGCCACGGCCGCTGACGCTACACCTATTGTAGTCATGATCGATCTTGTAACTGCCCACAGGACGTCTCCGAGAGTCACTTCAACCACCGTGATCGGAGCCGTAAGAGCAGTCTCATAAACGTCATTCTCTATACGGTTGTAAGCATTCCAGGAAGTCTCAAACAAAGCGTGGAACATTGCTGATCCCATAATCAAACCAGGAGTAACGAACTCAGCATAAGAGTCAGCTCCTTCAACTGAATTCACAAGTTTTCCTATTCCAAATCCGACAGCTACCAACACAATCACTGGCTCAACCAAGACCCAGGTGATAACAAATTTCCAGTAACGTATGAATGCAACGGCATGACGTAACCATATTCCCGTAATGCTACGGAGTCTGATTTTGAAAACCTCATTTGATGAAAACGTCATCCATCTCTCAGTTCTCGTCCAGTTAGCGTCAAAAATACGTCTTCAAGGTTGCCGGCGCGGTAGGAGGCCTTAACTCCTGTTATCCCATTTAACTCAGAAATATCAGGATTAGATCCTCGATCTCCCGTCACGCTTAAAAGAGCGCCCACCTCGCGAAATGGAATCTCATGTTTGTTTAGATAATCTCGCACACGCCTCAGAGAGCCAGGTGCAACCCTGATCTGCGCAACTTCTTTAGGAGCATACCTTAGTATCATTTGATCCGGCGTACCTTCATCAAGAATCTTGCCTCGATCCATGATGGAAAGCCGGTCACACAATGTCGCGGCTTCTTCCATGTAATGTGTTGACAAGACTACGGTCACACCCGATTCCTTGAGAATCGCAAGCTCTTCCCAAACACGGTTGCGACTTTGTGGGTCAAGTCCTGTCGACGGTTCGTCCAACACAATCACTGTCGGACTACTCATCATTGAACGGGCAATTGCCAGGCGACGCTTCATACCACCTGAAAGCTCGTATACATTAGCCTTAGACCTATCACGCAAATTGAAAAACTCAAGAACTTCATGTGTGCGTTTTTGAGCAGATGATTTGGAGAGACCTATCAAAAATCCGTATAGAAAAAGATTTTGGTAAACGGTAAGACCAGCATCAAGCCCGTCATGCTGAGTGACAACGCCCATAATTTCTCTAACAGACCGGCTGTCTTGAACCACGTCGATACCTGCAACTCTGAGGGTTCCGGAGTCCACAGGGGTAAGACCACTCAGCATACGCATCGTTGTGGTTTTTCCTGCACCATTGGGACCTAACAGACCATAGGTTTCGCCTGTCTCAACACGAAAAGAGATTCCGTCGACTGCTGCAATGTTTCGGTAGCTTCTGTAAAGATTGTTCGCCTCGATAAGGCTGACGGCCAGGGCATTTTTATGTTGGTGCCGATCCGATTCCGATTGTTCGCTCACTTTACCTCTTATTACACGAAATACATGTAAAACTACATGTCAATCATTTATACCAATTCTGGACGACGGTGCCGTCACCTGGGGTATCTCCAATCCATACTTCTCCACCTTCAAAGAATTCTTTTTTCCAGATTGGAACAATCTCCTTCAATCGGTCAACAAAATACAGGCAGGATTCAAATGCTGGTCGCCGATGAGGAGAGGCAACAGCTATCACCATGCTCGTTTCGCCAATATTGACTCGTCCCGTACGATGAGCAACTGCGATCTTCCCAATTGACCATCTACTCCTCATTTCGTTGATGATTTCTCCAATCTTATTCTCAGCCATCGGTTGATAAGCCTCGTACTCCAAATATTTCACGATGCGCCCTTGGTTGCTATCTCTGGTCACTCCTAAAAAAGTCACTATAGCGCCATCGGCATCTGTCTTGACAAATTCGGTTAATACAGCAGCATCCAACTGGTCACCAGTCAAAAATACCCACTCAGAATCGTCAGGATTTTGACCTAAGCCCCCACTAACCGGCGGGATCACAGCAATTTCATCACCTGGTTTGACCGGATGATCATTCGCTACATATTCGCCATTCAGTGCAAGCATGACTGGAGTTTCGAGTTCAAAATGTGATGGAGCAGCCCTACAAGCAGTGTCAACGGCATCACTTACCGTCATACCATCAACTGCTACGACCTGCACGACACTAGCACCTGCCCGCTCACGGATGGCAGCAAAAAAGAGAACTGAAATCTCAGATATATGTTGGTTCAACGTAGAAAATACAAGTCGTAACTAATGGTTCCACTTAATATAGGTTACTGCCGCATGGCATCGAAATGGTCAATATCAATTAATCAATAATCTCTAATAGACTTCTCTAATTACCAATTTTAAGCGACTATGCAGCACAAACCCTTTGACTAATCACTATGAAGGTCAATACAATTTTACGTTGTAGTGAGTCGATCCACGGCTCGCAGCCAAGCTTTGTTCGAATAATTTTCGCTGGCAATAGCCCAGCACGGAGTATTTTCCCGCATGGTTCGCATTCGCCTTCGACGCGCTGGGGGTAAAAAGCACCCTTCCTACCGAATCGTTATCGCTGATCAACGAGCAGCTCGTGACGGCTCATTTATCGAACAGGTGGGAACTTACGATCCCTTCCCAGATCCTCCAGAGATCAACCTCAATGAAGATAAAGTCAAGGAATGGATCAAAAATGGGGCTCAGCCATCTGACTCTGTGACAACCTTATTACAGATCAAAGGAATCATCCCAAAGGCTCCAAGTAATGCCTGAACCATCCGAGCGCAACAAGGAAGACGACCAGGATCTAATTTACGCAGACGACGAATCGCCCGTGGATGCTATGCGTGAAATGATCGAATACATTGCCAGAGCCTTAGCCTCTAATCCAGACAACGTCTCGGTAACCGATGAAGGTGATGGTGATCACATATTTCTACGCCTGTCGGTAGACGACGAAGATAAGGGCAAAGTTATCGGACGTAATGGCCGGGTAGCCCAGTCGATGCGATCTCTGTTGCGGGTTGCGGCTGTAAAAACTGACACCCGGGTCAGCTTAGAAATCGATTAACCACGTTTCCAATGACCGGTTCATTCAAACCATCGGATTATTTGAATGAAAATCTGATCGCGGTCGGACGCATCCGACGACCGACTGGAATTAGCGGAACCGTTTTGGTAGAGGTTTATTCAAATGCCAAAAATAGATTCCGTGTTGGCGATGTTGTATCAATCAACGGAGCGGAACATACAATCACAGAAACAGGGGTATCCGGCAAAGCTACAAAATTGACTTTCGAAAGCGTAGATTCGATTGAAAAAGCCAATTTACTGCGTGGGTTGGAATTATCAGTCCCTGCTGAATCGCTTCCAAAAAATCCACCAGGGATTTATTACCATTATGAAATCTTGGGAATAGATGTCACTACGTTGGACGGTAAACATCTTGGATGTATAACCGAGATTATCGAAACCGGTAGCAATGACGTGTTCGTAATTACACCTGGTCACGATGAGCAGCAGCTTGGGCGTCCAGATATACTCATCCCCGTAATCGATGGTGTAATCATCGAGGTAAATAAAGCGAGTGGGGTAATGGTCATCGATCCACCAAGTGGTTTACTCTGAAGCCCATAAACCTAGTAACATTCTTCGTCGAGATCTCAACAATACTTCGAATGATGGGAGCCTGAATGTCTGGCCACTCTAAATGGAGCACAATCAAACACAAGAAGGGTGCGGCCGACGCTAAGCGTGGTCAACTTTTCACAAAACTGTCGCGAGAAATAATGGTTGCTGCACGTGAAGGAGATTCTAACCCTGAGATGAATTTCCGACTTCGACTGGCTATCGACAACGCCAAGTCACTAAACATGCCCAAAGACAATATAGACCGAGCAGTAGCCCGGGGGGCTGGGACCGGCGTAGACGCGGTTATCCTGGAACAAATCAGCTATGAGGCTTACGGTCCGGGAGGCGCTGGGATCATTGTCGAAGCTCTCACAGACAACAAAAACCGAACTGCTGCTGAAGTCCGAGCACAAATCACGCGCGCAGGCGGAAATTTAGCTGGAGCTGGTGCTGTCTCATGGAATTTTGAAAACAAAGGGTTGATAACCGTCGAAGTTACAAATGGTGATCCAGACGACGTCGCTCTTGACATTGTAGACGCCGGTGCTGAAGACGTAGAAGTAGAAGGAACCATTGTCCAAGTCACCGCGCCCTACGAAAGTTTTGCCGACGTGAAATCGAGCGTGGAAGCTCTATCTGGAATCAACGTCGAGAGTGGAGAACTGGCGCTCGTGCCGACGACATTGGTTCCCTTAGACGACAAAGGTGCAATGCAAACACTACGTCTACTTGATGCTTTGGAAGAACTAGATGACGTGTCCAAAGTCTATTCAAACGGTGATTTCCCTAGCAATGTCCTAGAAAAGTACGCAAACGACGAATAACAGGTCACCATCTTTTGAGTAATACCGCAGTAATTAGCGCAAAAAATCTCAGCAAATTTTACGGAAAACATCGTGGAATATCCGATGTAAATCTTGACATCGACAAAGGTGAAATTTTCGGACTTCTTGGTCCCAATGGGGCAGGCAAGACAACCTGTATAAGGATTTTATTAGACTTCATACGCGCCACTTCTGGGTCAGCAACAATCCTAGGTATGGATTCGCGATCCAAGTCGGTAGAAATACGCCGAAATGTAGGCTACTTACCAGGGGATTTTATTACCTATGAAAAGTTAACCGCAGAAGAGTTACTGCAATATTTTGCCAATCTGAGAGGGGGTCACCTGGAGAAAGCGAAAGTACTTGCCGAACGATTCGATTTGGACCTGTCAAGGAAAATTGGTGAACTTTCCCGTGGCAACCGCCAGAAAGTCGGAATAATTCAGGCATTCATGAGCGATCCAAAACTACTAATTTTGGATGAACCAACAACCGGGCTAGATCCGTTATTGCAACAGGAATTTCACGCACTCGTGTTAGAGGAAGCAGAATCTGGTAAAACTCTTTTTATTTCCTCTCATGTTTTGCCGGAAGTCGAGATAGTTTGCGATCGAGTCGGAATTATCCGTGCAGGATCCATTATCGCAGTAGAAGAAGTTGCAACCTTACGAAAACAAACGCTAACCAAAATCGCAATCGAATTCGGTGAGGTTGTTTCCAAGGCTGATTTCGAGAGCGTTACCGGCGTGAGAGAAGTAACAATAAAAGGTCACCACCTCTCATGCAGTGTCACAGGAAGCCTCGATTCACTAATCAAACTGGCAGCAGAGTACACCGTCGTGAGTATACAGGCGGGACATCCCGCGTTGGAAGAAGTGTTCTTGAATTTTTACAACCAGCAAGACACAACAACAGAATAAATGTTACTTAACGTATTCCTGAAATCCCTGAGAGATTCCAAGAAGTCAATTATTTATTACTCAATCGGAACTATGGTCCTGGGACTATACGTAACGCTGTTTTATCCGACGATACGAGACTCGACAGGATTAACAGACTTTTTGGAGCAGCTTCCCGAAGCTATGTTGGCATTCATAGGAGACGCCGATACATATACAACAGCCGAAGGATTTTTGAACGCAGAAGTATTCGGATTCATGGGACCAATGATATTTGGCGTATTCGCTATTATCGCTGGGGCAGGGGCAATAGCAGGAGAAGAAGAATCACATTCTCTGGACCAACTCCTAGCTAACCCTATATCTCGCAAAAACGTTTTACTACAAAAGGCCGCTGCCTTGATCACCGGTCTATTTCTGCTGTCAATATCTCTATGGATTGGGATCATCGTTGGAGCAAGAATCGCTGGGTTTAGTCTATCGCTGACCGGGACGCTTCAAGCAATATTCAGTCTCTGGCTGCTAGGTGGAACATTGGGTTTGATAGCGTTGGCAATTGGAGCCTCAACTGGCAAGAAAAGCCTTGCAGGCGGATTAACCGCAGCTGTCGGAATAATTGGGTTTTTGCTAGATACTTTCCTGTCTGTCGTAGATGCACTGGATCCATTTAAATTCATCTCAGTGTTTTACTATTTCAACGGTAACGACGTGATAATAAACGGCATTAACCCGCTACACAGTTTGGCTATGGTAGCCATATTAGTCATCGCTATGGCCATAGCTGTTTGGCGGTTTGAATCAAGAGATCTAAAAAACTAATTACTTCCTGATATAAAGCGGTAATTCAACCATCAACTAATATCACTTTTTGTAGCGTATATAACGGAATTAAAACTTCAATGTGCAGATAATGAACCGGCCACATGTTGACAATGGTCTGCAAAAGGAAAGACTGAACAGGAAGAACAAAAAGAGTTCAATAAGACCGTAATCTAACCAATCAGTGACGATGATCAATCAAGTTGATCGGCGAGTTCAGATGCGGTATTCACTGGTAATTTGCAAACATAGTCTGCGCAAACAAAAGCCGTCGGTTTACCGTTTAACATTTTCTTGCCGCGCAATAACGGTGATTGTTCTTCATCCGGGACATCGCATCTGCTACCTGCTAGCACTAAGTTCGGCAAATATCTAGAGCGTATTTCAGTGATTATTTCAGCGAAAGCTGGACTCTCCGGATTCCCGATTAATACAATTTGGTTAGAGTCGGTGTTATGAAAATCAGCTGCACTAATCCAAGAAGTGACAGACAAAGGTGCCCGTCGCATTTGGGGCACTATCGTCCTAACCGAAGATTCAGCTTTTAATCTATAGTCAGAGTTACCGGTTAACGAACTTAATCGAAGTAGTGATAAAGCAGCGATAGAACCGCCTGACGGAACAGCATTATCGAGTATGTCTCGAGGACGGACGATCAACTTCGGATGTTCTGGCGAAGTATCATAAAAAACCTCCGACTCCCCATCCCAAAATCGACGAACCATACTATCAGCCAAATCTTGCGCTGCTTCAACATAAAAATCATCAAACGTGGCTTCGTACAATGTAATCAGGCCATCGATAAAATACGCATGATCATCGAGATAACCCAGAATACGCGACCCGCCCTCGTAATCAGATGATGAGTTATCTATAGCCTTCCAACTATGCAGTAGCCGACCATCATGGTCTTTCATTGCGAATAAAAGAAATCGAGCGTTCTTTACTGCGATGTTGATCCAGTTGAGATTATTGAATAATGCACCTGCCTCTGCAAAGGCCTTGAACATTAGAGCGTTCCAAGACGTCAATATTTTGTCATCTATTCCTGGAGGGACACGTCTTGATCGTTCCTTGAACAAGATCGCGCCAATTCTAGAGATATCCTGTTTTAATTCTTCGATTTCGTAATCTTGTTCTTGAGCGAAACTTTCTAAATCCACAGGAACGTTGAGAATATTAGCCCCATCAAAGTTTCCTTCATCAGTCACCTGCCAATACGCCTTAGCCAAAGAAGCATCTCGATCGTTCAGGGTTAAATCTAGCTCATCTGAAGTCCAAACAAAAAACTTACCTTCAACGCCTTCAGAATCAGCATCTGAGGATGAATAGAAGCCACCCATTGAATGGGTCATCTCACGAACTACATATCCCAGTGTTTGTTCTATTACTTTCTTAAATAACGGTTTTCTGGTCATCTGATATGCATGCGCATACAGCGTCACCAGCTGAGCATTATCGTAGAGCATCTTCTCAAAATGAGGCACCAGCCATTTGTCGTCTACCGAGTAACGGGCGAATCCACCTCCAATTTGATCATAAATACCCCCTTGAGCCATCTTTTCAAGCGTGAGGTTAACCACATGTGAAGCTTGAGAATTGCCGGTTTTTTCTGCGTAACGTAATAAGAGCTCATAGAGCATCGGCTGGGGAAATTTCGGAGCGCCCAAAGATCCGCCATGTTCTAGATCAGCATTGTCCAAAAGCTGATCGCAAGCTTTAAACATCAATGACTCATCAAATTCACCTTCGTATTGTTGGGGTGCGGAGTTTCCTCTTATAACCTCGAGCAATTGCTCACAACTGGATAGTAGCTCTCCCCTGTTGTTTTTATAGGCATCAGTGATGGCATTTAATACTCGCGGGAATCCCGGTCGATTGTGATGATCTGTAGGAGGGAAATATGTCCCTCCAAAAAATGGCTTACCATCCGGCGTGATAAATACCGTCAAAGGCCAACCGCCTGATCCCGTCATCGCTTGAACAGCCGTCATATAGATTGAATCGACATCAGGCAGTTCCTCCCGATCTACTTTGATATTTACGAATCCGTTGTTCATCGTTTGGGCTATAAGTTCGTCCTCAAAGCATTCGTGCGCCATGACATGACACCAGTGGCATGCGGAATATCCAATAGAAAGGAGAATAGGCCTGTCCAGACGCCGAGCAGTCTCAAACGCCTCATCGCACCAGGGATACCAATCAACTGGGTTGTCTCTGTGCTGAAGTAAATATGGGCTTGTTTCCTTAGTAAGTCGATTGAACATTTTCAATTCTTTCTAAAGGTTCGATCAAACAACGACTCAGAGTAAATTATGGCAAGCAGGTTGCCGCAACAAACCACAGCTCTAAGAACCAATAAAAACTGGTTGTGTCCAAGCCCTTGTACCACGGGATGAATAAACCGTTGCGCGTACATAACCATCAAGCCGAGTCGGTTTATAAGTCGGAGAATTTGTAGTGGATTCATATAACAGTCGACCATTCGACCCAGTAAATAGCGTCGTGTATTTAGCTTGAATCCCATCAGGTTCTGTTTCTGGGTCGATCTCTAGTTTAACCTCACGGGTATTCGAAACCATGTCACCAATTGTCACGCCGGTAGACGCGTAAAAATCACCGTCCGACATCGCTGTCAAAATACCATGCTCAGTAAGCTTATCGGATCTCACTTGCACCCACCCTCTGCCAGGATTGGACCGGGCAGGAGCGAATTCACCCGTGTAGTGATGGGAATCATCAACAGCTATACCCCATACCTTACGACCGTTACTTAGCAACCGATCCCAGATTCCAGCTGTACTAGTTTTTCCGCCCCCACCATCGTTATGAGTATTTGGATGCCCGTTGAATACTTCCATAAATTTATAACCTTCAACCTGCATCATCGCCCCATCATCAAATGCCCATCGGAAATTAGGATGGTTAATTGAAGCCATTCCGCCTGCAGCGATTATCCGTTGGACGTTTTCACGCATTGCTATGACTATGTCAGTTGAATTGGAAGCCTCGACCATTTCGGTGATACCGTATCCATTCACATGAACCGGTCCAACTGATTGACGTGAGGTAACCTCCTCACCATGCACCAGTAACGGCCATTTTGCTTTTTCCGCTTTACTGCCTTCAAGTATCGTCAGGTGATTATGATCGGACAAGCAAAGCCAATCATATCCATGTTCGTGGTACCACTCAGAAACATGTTCTGGTGATGCGTCTCCGTCGCTATTTGTCGTGTGAGTATGTAAATTACCCTTGAACCAAGTTTTTAAAGTCATAACCAGATAGTACAGACGATTTTGAGAAACGGACATCTTAACAGGCACTAAACATGGCAAGAGACTCACACAATGTCTCAATCTAACCTCACAGGCAACCCGCAATTGCGCACTATGTTTCCGGATTATTGGCGTCTTGACAGCCTAGTGCGAGCAGAAGTCACCGAATTGGATAATTCGATTTTAGATTGGACTTCAGATCGCTGGAGTTGGTCTGGTTGGTCAATTAGACAACAAACTAGCCACATGGCGTCTATCCCGATCCGATGGTTAATAGGTAAATGGGCTGACCAGCTATTCCCATACAGCATACCCATGACACCAGAACGTTATGCAATCTTCGATTCACAACAACATGATCGCAGACTCGACGATCAAGCGTTCTGGTGCATAGACGAAATATTGAGCGCATTAGACGAGGCACTATCGATATCAAAGCGCGTGTTGATCGACACAACCATTAAAAAAGCACGCACAATGGTCGTCTACCGTGTCCCTAGCGACGAGTGGGAGCTAATGCGAACAGTCCACCCAGATGGAATCTCTCTAGACCCCGCAACCGGAACGATGACGTGCAAGGATTTAGTCGCTACATTCAGGCATATTCAAAACGAGTTCTACACACATATATTTAACATACAACGCGCAAAAATCGCTCTGGGTATAGAACCGATTGTCAAGCTACCGGATGCCGGATATCACAAAGCCACTGGCTGGGATTCGAAAATTCCAGGATGGAATGAAGCACATTGAGATAAATTGGGGGCTCTGGAATCACTTCCTCGGCCGAATGTATACGTCACTGACATTAGAAATAACAAATTAGGAGCATTCGAAAATGTCAAAACGCAAAGTACTGATAACTGGGGCTAGCGGATATATTGCATCCTTGATGCTTCCCACCCTGCGAGATCATTTCGACCTAACTCTTGCGGACATTTCCGAAAGAGACAGAGACGGAAATAACGTCGAAGGTGTTGTCATCGCTGACTTTATCGATCCCGACAGATCCAAATATCAACATCTGTTCGAGAATATGAGCGCAGTGATTCATCTAGCGTTTAAACCCCATACCCCTAGGGGAGCTAAGACAGAAAACGCCTTAATTGATCGCTTCGACAATGAACACAAGAACATACAAATGGCGAATAACATATATCGATGCGCCTACGATGCCGGTGTTAATAGAATTGCAGTCGCCAGCTCAAACCATGCGGCTGACTGGTATGAACACTCTTTAATTCACCAACGCAAAATGGATATGGTTCGACCAGGTGATTTTCCTGTATCAGACAATTTTTACGGGTGGGCAAAAGCTGCCTACGAACTACTGGCGTGGCCATACGCATGTGGAATATTTGGTAGAAAACTAGAAACTGTCATGTTGAGAATCGGATTCACCAGACCCATCAAACTCACCGATTACCTTTCGGATTCACCTATGACAGAACAAACCAGTAGCGGAATCGCTGAATTCAAACGTAATCTTGGTGCCTACATAAGTCCTAGGGATATCACCCAATTGTTCAGCCAAGCAATTGAAGCACCAAACATCGAGAATGAACATGGTATTCCGTTTGTGATTGCTTACGGATGCAGCGATAACACGCGAAGATTTTGGTCGTTGGAAACTGGGAGAAAATATCTTGACTACCAGCCACAAGACGACACTGAGATACTCTACGCGAACGAGATTCGAGAGCTTCTGACTGGACCTGGAACTAAAATACGTGGAGGAAAAGTAGGCATCTAAACACAAGCAGATGAACTGTGACCAAACTAATCCTCAGGTCGAACACAGATGTGATTAGTAGAAGGAAAACTTACGCTTGATAATCTTATCTTCACCTATCTTGGCGATGATCTGCTCGTATAATTCGAAATCCCACTCGCCAATAAAACTTACTGCAGTACCGCGTTTTCCCATTCGTGCAGTGCGTCCAATTCGGTGAACATACTCTTCTATATTCTCTGGCATGTCGTAGTTAACGACGTGAGATATAGTAGGAATATCTAATCCACGCGCTGCAAGATTAGTGGCTACAAGCATTTTCAACCTACCATCGCGAAAAGCAGCCATTACTCGGTTTCGTTCGGACTGAGACATACCGCCGTGAATTCCCTTAACTGCGAATCCTTCGCCAGCCAAGCCTTTGGATAAACGGTCCACACCGATTTGCATTTTGCGAAATATTAATATCTGTGAGCCTTCTTCAAGATCATCAAGGATCTCCAGGATGCCATCCGCTTTATCCTGAGATGCCACGTCATAGAAAATCTGATCGACTTCATCAACGGTCTCAAGTCCTTTGGTATCCGAAACCAGTTGTATCCAACGTGGGTTATCAAGATAACGACGAATCAATCCTCTTATAAAATTCGGAATGGTTGCAGAGAAAAGAGCGGTCTGTCGCGCGCTCGGAGTTCTGTTTAGTATGTACTCCATATCGTCAGCAAAACCAATGTCCAACATCTCGTCAGCTTCGTCTAGGACCGCCATACCCACAGATCCCAAATCAAGCGTCCTGCGGTTCATATGGTCCTTCACACGCCCAGGTGTTCCGACAACAATCGCCATGCCCTGTTCAAGTAATTTAATCTGACGGGCAATCGGTTCTCCACCATAAACTGCTACAACACCTACCCCTCTTTCCCTACCTATTAGGGACAATTCTCGTTGAACTTGCTGGGCCAATTCACGGGTCGGCACAAGTACAAGTCCTTGGACTTCACGAGAGTGAGGATCAACAAAATTACACATCGGGATTCCAAAAGCGGCAGTCTTACCAGATCCCGTTACCGCCTGAGCAACAACATCTCGGCCTTGCAGAACCCACGGCATGGAAGCTTTTTGTATATCTGACGGGTATTCATATCCCATTTTCAAAATGGAATTAACAATCGTCTTCTTTAGCTCAAGACCACCCCATAAGGCAAAGCTCTGAGATTCAGAATGTGTATCTGCTAATTGCTTGCTGTCAGAGCGGCGGGAGTTCACTCTGCGCCTGGGAGTACGAGTGCGATTATCCCTACCTGAACCAGTACGGTCAGAAAGGGATTTATCATTTGACCGTGGATGCGATTCAATTTGCTTCTTGCTAGTAGCGTTATGCTTAGATCGAATTGAGCGACCTCTGTTTGCCCCAGCATCCTCTTTGGCATGATCGGATGCCCAAGAGGATGAATCGGGTCGTTTCAAGTCACGAGCGGTACGGCTGCTTGCTGCAGCGCGAGAACCAGGTTCTGCAGACGTTGTTTGATTATTACGGTCACCTCGCCCGATGAGACCTTTCAGTCTGCCTAGATTACCCAGTGTTGTGTTGTCCTTGTGAAGTTCAATAAAGTTGAGATTAGTGATTTAGGTGTATTACTACTACCTAAGTGTACGACGGGCGTGAAGGTTTACGAAATCTAGCAAGCATTGAACAGTATTCGTTAAAGCCTGTTCAACCGTAAACAGGTAACAACAATAATAATTTGGGTAAGGTTTTAAACATGAACAGCATCCAAATAACAAAACAACTCAATTCATCATTATCAATCACTACCGCTCTATCCCAGGCATTGAGTTATCTAGCTAAAAAATGGGTCGCAACCGTCGGGTCTCTATTAGTCGGTGTATCACTTGCGTTGGCAGGGTTGCTAATTACTGAACATTTCTTCTTACTCGCTTCAATACATCTGATCACACTTTTAGGTTGTGTCTTTATTTACCTCGTCCTCTTGAAGAGAAATATAGATAACGCTAAACACATCCGAGTACTTAGGCATCGTATTGCAGGAGAAGCTAGTGCAACTAGAATTCTTCAAGGTGTTAAATTATTGAACAAGGAGGATCCGGGCAGTGCAGAATCCCGATTAGCAATATCCGCAAGAATAGCAACGAATTACGATGCAGTTATTATTTTCAACCTGCAACACACACATGGTGCGCTGATTCCCTCATATTGGAGTTGCGACAGCCAACCGAACAATATCGAAGCAGAATTTGAGCCGTTGACGGAAAGTTCACCGGGAGCATCAGCTGTCAGGCAAGGCGCAGCAATCGTAATGTCAACCAACCACCCCGAAGCGGCTCCAATACCAGGATGGGCCAAGCAATCAGGATTCCAGCAGGGTATAGTTTCTCCCATTTTTAATGGCTTAGACACTGTCGGTGTACTATATGCATTAACCAAGAAAGCCACATTGCCAACCATAGCTGAAATCGAACAACTTGAATTGATCCTAAGCTTCAGGTCCATCATTTCACCGAACAATGTATCCAACATGTTTAAAGAAGGGTTTCGGACTTCCGACATCAGAAACACTCCGGAGATCGAGAACAGGAATCGGGAAAATATAATGAAAAACCTGACAATTGGCAGTTTTTCGCTGAATGAAGAATTGGTTCAAATGAAATTATCAGGTACGGCAATTTCACTGTCACCAACCGAATTCCAACTGATGCACACATTGGCCTCTTCACCTGGCGTGCCAGTTTCACCAGCAAGATTGTTGAGCGCCTGTTGGGGAGAAGGGACACAGCCGTCTGAACGTGCT